>ERZ779902.544-NODE-544-length-16166-cov-2.511700_pt1 | contig 16166 bp, 8 predicted proteins | sample MGYA00511350_ERZ779902 | MGnify/ENA primary metagenome ERZ779902 (study PRJEB29588, sample SAMEA2146908) | human gut metagenome | biome: human gut; feature: human-associated habitat; material: faeces | place: Denmark | collected 2008/2010 ...
CTCCATAGTGCCTCTGCAGTGAGTTTAAGTCCATAATCATCACATAAAATACTCTGCCATTGTGCACTGAATCCACTATCCTGCCATGGTCGAGCACTGAAATATATGTCCCATCCGCCTTTCTCATATGAAAGAAACTATAATCATTTACGTTTCCTCCATCAATCTGCGACCATATTCTTTTAAACCAGTTCAGTTGCTCACCCGCTCGAGGAGGCAAATACTTTCTACATGCGTCGTATGAGAAAACTGATCAAATGCCTGCCACTTCATGAGTTCATACTTCTCCTCACACAGTATCTTCAAATCCCTTGCCAATGTTGCCGAATCGCAGCTCACATATACAATCCTCTCCGGTGACATCGCAAGCATTGTGTCCAGACACTTCTCATCACAGCCCTTTCTTGGAGGGTCAACGACTATCACATCCGGGCGAAGCATATCTGTACGTCCGGTGGTTTTTGTATCATCAGTGATATTCTCTGTTTTCTTTGCATTCTCATAAAACTGTGGCAGCACCTCCTCAGCCTTTCCTACGAAAAACTGTGCATTTGTGATGCCATTGAGCTTCGCATTGTTTTTGGCATCCTCGATTGCCTGAGGCACTATTTCCACTCCGTACACCTGCTTTGCCTTCTGTGACAAAAAGAGCGATATGGTACCGATACCACAGTAGAGGTCCCAGACATTTTCATTTCCTGTGAGCCCTGCAAATGCAAGTGCCGTGCTGTAAAGCTTTTCTGTCTGCTTCGGGTTTACCTGATAGAACGACTGTGGCGAAATCTGATATGTGATGCCTGTCCCCTGTGGTGTGAAATCAGGGTAAGAAAGCAGATGGATGGTGTCCTCAATATATGGTCTGCCCCATATGCAGACTGTCTTTTTGCCGAGGATGACATTTGTGTTTTCCTTGTTGATATTGTAGGAAATCGAAGTCATTCCATCGATTTTTGAGAGTCTTTCGCACAGTGTATCCGCTGCTAGGTGTTCAGGCTCCAGCTCATCTGCATTTATCACAAGACACACCATAATCTGCTTTGATGTAAAACCATATCTGATAAGCACATGGCGCACGAGCCCTTTGTGTGTGTTCTCGTCATACGGTGTGATGCCGCACTCATTCATCCATTCCTTTATGATGTCGAGTATCTCTTTGTTTTGCGGCACCCCAAGCCTGCAGTCCTCAACCGGAATGATATTGTGGCTTCGCGATGCATAAAAGCCTGTCACTATATTGCCATCCCTGTCATATCCCACCGGAAACTGTGCCTTGTTGCGGTAGCGGTATGGATTGTCAGCGCCAACAGGCGGCTGCATTTTACTGTCCAGCTTTGCCTCGGAAAATCCACCTATACGCATGAGATTGTTGCGCACCTTATTATTTTTAAATTCAAGCTGCTTTTCATAGGAGAGCGCCTGTATCTGGCAGCCGCCACACCTCTTGTGCAGCTCACATTGCGGCTCAACGCGAAAAGTGGAAGGAGTCTTAATCTCTTCCACTCTTGCGTAGCCATAGTTTTTCTTTAATTTTGTTGCGCGGGCTGTTATGACGTCACCAATCAGTGCATCCTTTACGAAAAAGGTCATGCCATCATAATGTCCGATACCCTCGCCGTCTGTTCCCATATCTGTTATTTCAAGTTCAAATATGTCATTTTTTTTCATACTTTTCTCTTCTTTATTTTATATATAATGATATGAGGGTCAAAAGGTATTTTGCCCCTCATTTATGATTAATATCGTCCGCCTTTTTACACACTTGTTCTGCGGAAATTTGTCTCCATAAATCTGTTGTAGCCCTGCCACTTTGTATCGTTTTCAGGCACATTTACAAGCAGCTCCCTGAATGTCTCCATCTTGGCATCTATGTTGTCTGCAAAGCTAAGTGCCAGTGCCTCGACAAGTGCCGGCTTTTTCGGAGAGCCAAACTCAAGCTCGCCGTGGTGGGCAAGTATGCAGTGCTTCAGCTCGTTTGCGAGTACTACCGGGAAGCCGTTGATGCTCTTAATCGCATCGCCTACCCACTCTGCACCAATCATGATATGTCCGAGGAGCTGGCCTGCGTCTGTATAGTCATTCTCCGGGAAAGTAGAAAGCTCCTTTAATTTTCCGATATCATGGAAAATGGCTGCTGTAAGAAGCAGGTCACGGTTTAAAACCGGATACATTTTTGCAAAATAATCACAGTTCTTCGTCACACCGAGTGTATGCTCCAAAAGACCTCCTACAAAGCCGTGGTGCACGCTCTTTGCGGCTGAATGAAACTTGAAGCGACGCTCAAACTCCTTATTGTCAAAAAAGCTATGTAATAGCTGTGACAGGTACTGATTCTTTACAGAGCCGATAAAGCCCATGAGTTCCTTATACATGACCTCGACATCCTTATCGCTGACCGGCAGATAATCCGCAGGGTCATATTCTCCCTCGTTTACCTTTCTCGCACGCTTTATGGAACACTGTAAATTGCCCTGAAAGCTTGTGATATCACCGATTATGGCTATGTAATCCATTGCATCAAATTCCTCAATGCCTACTGAGCCCACATCCCATATCTTGGCATCCAGCATGCCTGTCTTATCCTGCAGGATAACATTGTCATAAGGCTTTCCGCTTTTGGTCATGGCTGTCTGCTTGCTCTTGCATAAAAAAATCTCATTGATTCTCTCTCCCTCGCGGAGAGTTGAAATATACTTCATATATCCTCCTAATTTCGGCTAATTCATCACTCCGATTTTCACCTGACAGGTAATCTCCGTGTAGCCGTTGCTTCCTTTTCTCTTTACTTTCAGATTGCAGGTATCCTCAGGCTTTTGCTTCATAAGCTGTGTGTTGTACGCGGACACATTCGACACATCTGTATTGTTTACCGCAACTATCACATCTCCGCTTTGAAGCCCCGAGACAAATGCCGGTGAATCCATGGTAACCTGCTTTATATAAACACCCTTTGGGATGTTATATCTGTTTGCTATTTTTTCTGTAACTGTAGTACAGGTGATGCCTATGTACGGCACATCTGCGCCGCTCTCGAGCTTTTCAATGACAGGTGACAGGTCGCTTATGCTGACAGCCGTGAGCGTATTGTTTTCCTCCGCCGGATTGAAATCCTGCAGCGAAAGCCCTATGACCTGACCATCTGTATTAATCAGTATACCGCTCTGCAACTTGTTGCTTGCGATATCTGTGGTGAGCACCGAGTAATTGTTGTCCTGCGCCGACAGCTCGTTGGTTGTTGACGTTACAAGACCTGTGAGAATGGCATAGTTTGCCTCAAGTGCAATGACAGATGCTCCTCTTGAAACAATATTTGAATTACCAAGCTCCGCAACCGCTATAGCCCTTATTGTGGCGTCGTCCAGAAGCGACTTATCCACGGAAATGATTGCTATACCTGTATTGCTGTCATACTTGACCAGCGCAGCATCAGCCATCATGTCGTTTACAAAGGTTACACTAAGCTTATCCGCCTTATCCACTACATTTTTCTCTGTCAGAATGATTAGCTGCTTTCCATTGTCCCTCAGTATCACTCCCACTCCCTGACCCTCGGTCTCATAGGAATTGTTGAAAATATCAGTGGCATCTGTCACACCCGTGACTCCTACTACAAATTTCGAGGCCGAAGCGCCCACGCTGTAGAGCTGGTTCTGCACTGCCTGATAATCTGCGAGTGTAGGCTGATAGGTCTGCAAAGACGGCTCCGAAGAAATGCCGGACTCTGTGCTTTGTGTACCATTTTCACTATATGCATCATTGCTGTCATCTATGCCAGGCTGCTGTGTGGCTATCTGCACATCATTATTATTTTTTCCATCTGAAGCTTTTTTTGATTGTCTGTTGATAACCGGCAGAAATATAGCAAAAACAATGCTTGCAGCCACTGCAAATGCCACTCCGCAGAGTGCTGCTGTGCCTGCTTTTTTTGCAAGTCTTTTTTTATTCAGCGGTTTATCCTTTATCTTTTCTCTGATAAATTGCTCCATATTGTCACCCTGATTAGATGTCTTTAGTTACTATCTTACATTATATTCTGAATTATATTGCGTTGCAACCATATTTTTTGAGTACGGGCTTGTGGCATGTACCCGCCGGACTGCTGCAAGCCCTTACTTTTTGGCTCGTTTAACAAACTGGTTTGTTATGTATTAAACTTTATGTTATCATCTTGTAATTATCATTTAATACATATTTATTATGGTTTTTTTGAAGATTTTCAGCTATAATATGATAAGCTATACAGTAAATATGAATTTAATATTCAACTACCGAAATATAAGGATATAGAAATGAATAAAAAAGTTTACAAAACATTGGAATATAACAAAATCCTCACCATGCTAAGCAGCTACGCAGCATGTGATGAGACAAAGAAAAGGTGTCTTTCGCTTGAGCCTATCACCGATTTATACGAAATCAGACATCTGCAGACCACCACTGCCGATGCACTAAGCCGCCTGTACAAGGACAGCGGAGTGTCCTTCGTTGGCATACACAATGTACACGCTTCCCTAAAGAGGCTTGATATCGGTGGTGCACTGAATACGACCGAGCTTCTTCGCATCTGCAGTCTTTTGGAGGTTGCAAAGCGCGTGAAGGCTTATGGCAGAAGCGCCATGGATAATGAGAAGCAGGATTCACTCTCCGGTCTGTTTGCAGGGATTGAACCGGTTTCTGCGCTCTGCGATGAGATTAAGAGGTGCATTTTATCTGAGGAAGAGATTGCCGATGATGCGAGTCCTGAGCTTTTTAAGATAAGAAAGAGCATACGCGGCATGAACGACAGAATCCATGCGCAGCTCACCAAGCTCATGAACAACAGCACAACGAGGACATATCTGCAGGATGCGGTTGTGACCATGCGCGACGGCAGATATTGTCTGCCTGTAAAGGCTGAGGCTAAGGGCAATGTACCCGGCATGATGCACGACCAATCATCTACCGGCTCTACCCTTTTTATCGAGCCGATGGCTTTCGGCAATTTGAATAACGAGCTCAAGGAGCTTTTCATAAAGGAGCAGGATGAGATTGAAAAAATCCTTGCAGCGCTCAGCGACAAGGTTGCCATGAATGCGGCTGCTTTGGAGCAGGACTATGAGATTCTTTCAGAGCTTGACTTCATTTTTGCAAAGGCAAATCTGGCTAAATCATATAACGGTGTGGCACCTGAGTTCAACACCGAGGGGCATATCAATATCAGAAAGGGCCGTCATCCGCTTTTGGATGCTAAAAAGGTGGTCCCTATAGATGTACGGCTCGGCGAGGAATATAAGCAGCTCATCATCACCGGACCAAACACCGGCGGTAAGACGGTTTCACTAAAGACTGTCGGACTTTTGACTCTCATGGGTCAGGCAGGTCTTCACATTCCTGCGGCTGACAGGTCAAAGCTCGCCATCTTTGAGGACGTCTTTGCGGATATAGGCGATGAGCAGAGTATTGAGCAAAGTCTCAGTACCTTCTCATCTCACATGACCAATATCGTAAAAATTCTTGAAAAAGCTGATGACAGAAGCCTTTGCCTGTTCGATGAGCTCTGCTCGGGAACCGACCCGACAGAGGGTGCGGCACTTGCCATCTCAATTTTAAACAGACTGCACCAGTATGGCGCCATCACCATGGCCACCACACACTACAGTGAGCTGAAGGTATATGCGCTTTCCACAGACGGTGTGGAAAATGCCTGCTGCGAGTTCAATGTGGAGACTTTAAGCCCTACCTACCGCCTGTTAATCGGTATTCCGGGAAAGAGTAACGCATTTGCAATCTCATCAAAGCTTGGTCTGGCCGAAAACATCATCGAGGATGCAAAAAGCAGGATTAATGATAACGACCTTGATTTTGAGGATCTGATTGCAAGCCTCGAGTCACAGCGACAAACCATCGAAAAGGAACAGCTTGAAATCAACAGCTACAAGGCCGAGATTGAAAAGCTCAAGAAACAGCTCGAAGAGAAAAACGAGCGCATAGACAAGAGCAAAGACAAGATTTTACGCGAGGCAAATGAGGAAGCCTACAAGATACTGCAGGATGCAAAGGAACTTGCCGACAAAACCATCCGCAATTTCAACAAATACGGACAGGGGCAGGCTCCTATGAGCCAGATGGAAAAGGAGCGCTCTGCCCTTCGTGACAAGATGAATGACAAGGAAAAGAAGCTGTCAGACATCAAGAAAAACACTGCCAAGGCAAATCACAAGGCGCCTAAGAAGCTGCGCATCGGTGATTCTGTGCTTGTGCTCTCCCTCAATCTGAAGGGAACCGTCCACACTCTGCCAAATGCCAAGGGCGATTTGTATGTGCAGATGGGTATACTGCGCTCGCTGGTTAATATTAATGACCTCGTGCTCTTAAACGACGATGTCTCTCCTGCCAAGAAGTACGGCGGCAGCGGAAGCAAGATAAAGATGAGCAAATCGCTGTCAGTTTCATCAGAAATCAACCTGATAGGAAAGACTACGGATGAGGCACTTGCTCTCTTAGATAAATACTTGGACGACGCATATATCGCTCATCTTACATCTGTGCGCATTGTCCACGGAAAAGGCACCGGTGCACTGCGAAAGGCTGTGCATGGACTCCTTAAGAGGACAAAAACTATTGCGGAATACCATCTCGGTGAGTTTGGTGAGGGCGATGCCGGAGTAACCATCGCAACCTTTAAATAACGACAATGTACTTTTACGGAATATAAATAAATTTTAAGAAGGAGATTAGAAATGGCTGTTAAACAGAAAATACTGATAGTAGACGACGACAACAATATAGCAGAGCTTATATCTCTATATCTGACCAAGGAATGCTATGACACCAAAATCGTAAATGACGGTGAGCAGGCTCTTATCGCGTTCGAGCACTACAAGCCAAACATGCTTCTTTTGGACCTCATGCTTCCGGGCATAGACGGCTATCAGGTATGCCGTGAGATACGTGCAAAGTCCGATGTGCCGATTATCATGCTCTCCGCAAAGGGCGAGGTATTTGACAAGGTTTTAGGCCTGGAGCTTGGCGCCGACGACTATATACTCAAGCCCTTTGACTCAAAGGAGCTTGTGGCAAGAGTCAAGGCCGTGCTCAGACGCTTCCAGCCTGCAAAGCCGGAGGCCTATGCTTCCGTAGATATCAAGTGTGTGGAGTACCCGGGGCTTATTGTAAATCTGTCCAACTACTCTGTCACTTATGACGGACAGCAGATTGATATGCCGCCAAAGGAGCTTGAGCTTTTATATTTTCTTGCCTCATCTCCAAATCAGGTGTTTACAAGGGAGCAGCTTCTGGACAACATATGGGGCTATGAATATGTCGGCGACACACGCACTGTCGATGTGCATGTAAAGCGTCTCCGCGAGAAAATCAAGGACAAGCCAACCTGGCGTATCGCAACTGTCTGGGGTATCGGATACAAGTTTGAGGTAAAATAATAATGAAGCATACCATCTACTCTAAGCTGTTAATCAGCTACCTGATTTACGGTGTCATCGCTTTTTTCATTATATGCACCTTTACACAGCATCTCACCACAGACTATATCGAAAAGCAGGAAGCATCCAATCTCTACAGGGAAGCCTCCATCATAGCAGGTGACTATGCCAGTGAATACTTTGGCTCATCCATGTCGCTTAGCGATTTCCAGAATCACATGAAAATCGTAGCCGACTATATGGATGCCGAGGTATGGGTGGTCAGCCCTGACGGTGAGCTGCTCATGGACTCAGATGATCCGTCAATAGGCATTGATATCCAAAATGACAGTTCTAAGCCTGTAGTGATAAATGGATTTGATGTCACCGATTTTGGCAGCGACAACTATATGATTGGAAATTTTTACGGCTCCTTCAAGCATAGGATGCTGTCCGTATTTTCCCCGGTAAATGTCTCGTACCAGAATATCGGCTACATAGTCATTCACAAGACAATGAGCCATATCACGGCAGGTGTAAACGGTTTTATGAATATCTCCTTTTACACTGTAGCGCTCATTTTTGTAGTGGCATTTATTATGCTTGTCACGATGAGCCGCTCCATTTACCGTCCTATCTCCAAAATCACAAAGACCGCAAAGAAGTATGCAAAGGGCGATTTCACTGCCCAGATTGATGTACATTCCAATGACGAAATCGGCTATCTGGCAAACACACTAAACTACATGGCAACTGAGCTTGATACGCTTGAGGAGGATCAGCGCAAGTTTGTTTCTAACGTGTCACACGACTTCCGCTCCCCTCTTACCTCGATAAAGGGCTACGTGGAGGCCATGCTGGACGGAACCATTCCTGTTGAGATGCAGGATAAATACTTAAACATCATCCTTTTTGAGACCGAGAGGCTTAATAAGCTCACCAAGAGTCTTATAGATCTGAACCAGTTCGGTCATCACGGCATACATCTGGATATTGCTGATTTTGACATCAATACAATGATCCGCACGACAATCCTTACCTTCGAGGGTAAATGCAGTGAAAAGGGCTTAAGCTTTGACCTGCTGCTCACCGGAAAAGAGCTTTTCGTGCGCGGTGATATGGTCAAAATCCAGCAGATTCTTTACAACCTGATAGACAACGCTGTGAAGTTTTCAAATAATGATTCGAGTATCAAGATTGAGACGAGTATCAGAAATGAAAAGGTGTTTATATCAGTAAAGGATCACGGTATCGGTATACCGAAGGACAGCCTTTCAAAGATCTGGGAGCGCTTCTACAAGAGTGATTTATCCCGCGGAAAGGATAAGCGCGGTACGGGACTTGGCCTGTCTATAGTTAAAGAAATCGTGCAGGCGCATGGTGAGAATATAAATGTGATAAGCACTGAGGGTGTGGGAACTGAGTTTATATTTACGCTGCCGCTCAGCAAAAAAGAAGGGTGAGGCGCAGCTCATCAAATGATTGGTGGTGGTGGCGCCTCGCTTTTTAGGTTGTGAAGCTGCCGGCATAGCACACAGTATATTCCTCAGAAAAATGTGAAGTCAGCCGCGGTTCTTTATCCGGACAGGTTACGATTTTATTTATGTTTTCTTTCTTCTTTAATTTATGGAACTCCGCGGCAGTTCACATTTTTCTTCGGAACACACTGTATGCTCTCCGGCTAATTCAGGTTTACGAGCGAGGCGCTTTGCTACCTTGCATTCCGGCAGTGCCGGACTTATTTCACTGGCGTGAAATTTTGTCCGGCACTTTTTACTTTTTAAATTTAAAGCTCATTTCACTTATGCGAAATGAGCTTTATTTTATATCATATTCTTATGGTTCATATTTGCTGCCGGACGGGTCGGTTACTGTGTAGTCGCCGCCGGATATGTCGGCTGTAGTTTCAAAGTCTGTGATGTCCTGATTTACGGTACCCTCGAACAGGTCATATGTGAAGGTGTAGCCCTGTGCCGATACTGCTTTGACATATATTTTGATATTGCTTGCGGCTGTGACAGGGATTAAGTCTTCGATTTTGACTGTGCCTTCGAGGCTATGGAGCTTACCATCGTCCTCTTTTGAGGCATCAGGGGTATCATTTTCCGTGTTATTCTTTGAACCATCTTTTTTGGCATCATCCTTCCGGCTTAAGGCGGATGTGATGGAATCTGTGTCTGCAGAGTCTGCACTATCCGTGCCGTTTTCTGCCAACAGCTGTCGGATATCGTATGTCTTTAGCTCTGTATCTGAGCTTGCAACTACGAGCTGCACACTGTTAAAGTCAAAGTAATCATTTCCCATGACCGCTACATCTACATCTGTGCCAAGCTTTATGCTGCCATTATCAAAGGTTGGCTTATCGGCAAGTATGCCGGATGCTACATTTTTGAACACTGATGTCACACCTTCAAACTTATCGAGCACCTCTGTGCTTCTCTTATTTCCGTCAACAAACAGAAATGTCACATTGCCTGCATAGTCCTCCGACAGTGGAAGTGTGGCCTCGCCCGTATACTTAATGCCGTCTAGCTCGAGCGGTATCTCGTTTGTACCGAAAAATACACTGGTTTTTGTATCCTCTGTGTACTCCTTTGGCACCACCGAGACAGAGACTGTGTATGTCTTATCGGTAAAGTCTGCACTTTTTAAGGAAATATCCCAGTCTGTTATGAGGCTGGCCTCCTCCTCAAGGGTGGACTTGATATCATCCTGCATGGTCTGCACATCGGAAAGTATCACCGATGTGTTGTCTGAGGTGTATGACATCTGTGTCTCGAGCTTTTTTATCCTGTTATTAAGCAATACTGCCCCCGCAATAAGTGCGGCGAGCAGTATTATGGTAATCGCATTGAAAATATTTTTTTTCAAATTCATATTATAGTGTTATTCCTCATCTTCCTCTGCAGCTACAGCTATTCCAAGCTCCTCAAGCTGCTTTGGATCAACAGTTCCGGGTGCCTCTGACATGAGGTCCGAAGCGTCCTTTACCTTAGGGAATGCAATAACCTCCTTGATATTGTCTGTATGCAGCATATGCATGCAGATACGGTCAACACCAAAGGCAAGTCCTGCGTGTGGCGGTACACCATATGAGAATGCATCAAGCAGGAATCCAAACTGCTCATGTGCACGCTCCTTTGTGAAACCAAGCACCTCAAACATCTTCTCCTGGATGTCATCCTGATGGATACGCACTGAGCCTCCACCAAGCTCTGTACCATTGAGTACGATATCATATGCCTTTGCACGAACTGCGCCCGGATCTGAATCTATCTTGTCCCAATCCTCCTCCATAGGCATAGTGAATGGATGATGCATTGCCATAAATCTGTTTTCCTCATCAGACCACTCAAGGAGTGGGAACTCTGTTACCCAGAGGAAATTGTACTTGTTCTCATCAATCAGGCCAAGCTCAGCTCCGAGCATGAGACGAAGCGCTCCAAGTACATTCCATACGATTTTATTCTTGTCTGCTGCGAAAAGGAGTAAATCTCCCGGCTTTCCGTTCATCTTTGCAACAAGTGCATCAAGCTCAGCTTCTGTCATAAACTTGGCAAATGATGACTTGTATGTGCCATCCTCATTGATGCACAGATAAGCAAGTCCCTTTGCTCCACAGCCCTTTGCATGCTCTACAAGCTTGTCAATCTTCTTACGAGGCATCTTTGCCTGTCCCTCTACATTGATACCGCGGACAGAGCCACCGTTTTCAAGAGCTCCTGTGAATACTCCAAAGCCACAGTCCTTTACCACTTCCGAAACATCGCAAAGCTCCATACCAAAACGTGTATCAGGCTTGTCAGAACCAAATCTGTCCATAGCCTCCTGCCAAGGCATACGCTTAAACGGAATCTCAACATCCACATTTATAACCTCTTTAAAAAGGTGCTTTAACAGTCTCTCATTTACCTCGATTACATCATCGATATCTACGAATGAAAGCTCCATATCTGCCTGTGTAAACTCAGGCTGTCTGTCTGCACGCAGATCCTCGTCACGGAAGCATCGTGCAATCTGGAAATATCTGTCATAACCTGAAGCCATCAGAAGCTGCTTAAAGAGCTGTGGTGACTGTGGAAGCGCGTAAAAATGTCCGTGGTGTATACGGCTTGGCACGAGATAATCTCTGGCACCCTCCGGTGTAGACTTGCAAAGGATTGGTGTCTCTATCTCCAAAAATCCCTCGTTTGCCATAAAGTCACGCATCACGCGAAGCACATTGCTTCTGAGCATGAGATTTCTCTGGATATCAGGACGGCGAAGATCCAGATAACGGTATTTAAGTCTGATGTCCTCGCTGGTCTTTGAATTCTCCTCAATATGGAATGGAGGTGTCTGTGCCTCTGAAAGCACTCTGATTGATGTAGCGATAACCTCGATATCACCTGTCTTTAAGTTCTCATTGACAGCAGCTGTTCTCTTCTGAACAGTTCCCTCAACTGCGATGACGAACTCACTTCTTAAGGTGCCTGCCTTTTCAAAGCCCTCTGCACCTACATTTTCCTCACCGAATACTATCTGAAGTATTCCGCTTCTGTCTCTTAAATCTACGAAAATGAGACTTCCTAAATTTCTTCTCTTCTGTACCCAGCCCATGACGGTGACCTTCTCACCGATATTGGCATTTGATACCTCTGTACATCTATGGCTTCTATGTAAGCCCTGCATTGATTCTGCCATTTTATGCTCCTTATATTTCTACTATATATTTATTCTAATATCTGTTTGGTACCGCTGCTGCACAGCTAATCTGCTGCTTATCAGATTCCTATCTGTTAAAGAACTCAACAAACTCCTCGTAGCCCTCTTTCATAAGCTGCTCCTTCTGGAATTTCTTGTTCTTGTTCATGCGCACAACAAGCACCTGCTGTCCGTTTGCTCTTGCGTCTTTTGCCTGGTTCATGACATCAACAAGCTTGTCTGCCGGATATTTCTTCTCAACCAGATAAGCCACCTTCTTTGGACTCTCAGGAATCTTGAAGCCGCTCTCCATGAGAAGCAGGATAATTCTCTCAAAACCGATTGAAAAACCACAGGCAGGTACATCATTTCCGGTGAACTTTCCAATCATCTTGTCATATCGTCCGCCACCGCCACAGGCTGCACCAAGCTCAGGCATTGATATCTCAAAAATAGTTCCTGTGTAGTAGCTCATTCCACGAACAAGTGTAGGGTCAAATACGAGCTCAAACTTTGCGCCCTTTGTGGCATTAACAGCCGTAGCTATCTCTGTCATATTTGTAACCACTTCTTCGTCTAAATATTCACCGAGCTTTTCTGAAAGTATATTTACACCCTCAGTGACATCCCTTGTCTGCTCCAAAAGCTTGAACAAATCAAGATATTTGTCAATATTTTCCTGTGGGTAGCCATCCTGTGCAAGCTCACTTGCAACGCCTTCCACTCCTATCTTGTCCATCTTATCGAGTGTGATAAATACGCTGTCGTAGTCCTCCTCAGCGAAACCACTGTAAGCAGCCATTGCCTTTAGGATTCTTCTCTCGTTGATTCTTATCTCAAAGTTCTCGAAGCCGAGTCTGCCGATTGTGGTAGTGGTTGCTGTAATCAGCTCTATCTCTGCCAGATTGCTTGGCTCTCCGAGTATATCTATATCACACTGTGTAAACTGTCTGTAGCGGCCTCTCTGAGGTCTGTCTGCTCTCCACACACTGCCCATCTGAAGTGCCTTAAACGGCGATGGCAGGTTGTTGGCATTGTTTGAATAATATCTTGAAAGTGGCACTGTAAGGTCATAGCGCATTCCAAAGTCTACTACATCAGACTCTTCCTTTGCTGTCTCCAAATTCAGCTTCTCGCCTCTCTTCATTACCTTGAAGATCAGCTTCTCATTTTCTCCGCCCTGCTTACTTGTGAGATTTGCTATATTCTCCATGCATGGTGTCTCTATCGGTGTAAATCCGAAGCTTCTGTATGTATCCTTGATCACGCTTGTCACATAATCACGGATTTCCATCTCTGCAGGTAGTATATCCTTCATGCCGTTGACCGGCTTTTTGCTCAGTGCCATTTGGTTTCCTCCATCTATATTAAAATATTGAATTCATTAGCTATTCTATTATACTTTTCGGTTTTGCAATCGTCAAGGGTTTATGGTAATTATACGGACTGCAAAGATAACGAGCATCTGCGGTGAACGGTTGCAAATGCTAATGCACATCTACTGCGGCGGATTGCAGATGCCACACGGAGACAAACCCATGGATTTTGCTTCATCAAGCGTTACCTCCGTGTCACTCTTTTTCAAGGTTCGACAGCCCGCCCGGTGATATTTCTTACCTGTTGCAGTGATATGAACCATCGTCTCGCTGTTTGAAGAGTCTGCAGCGCTATTTTCTGCTGCTGAGCTGTCTGAGCCTGATGATGCACTTCCTGTGGTGCCATCCAGCCAGCTGTCACCATTCTCATAGTTTATTCCGACTCCGGGCTGCACATTATAGCAATAGACATTAAAAAGTATGCCGCCACCGTTATCCTCAACCGACTTTGCCTCTATGAGAACGCCGTTTGCAACAAGATTGCTGCCAGAGAACATAGGAGTCACCCTGTAGAGTACATGATTGCCTGTATTGTTTACATAATCCGCTACCAGATTCTCAAACGGAAGCATCCCCTCCACATTCAGATATCTCGTACCGGTAATAAGGTTCTTTGGATTGGCATTCTCCCCAGCAAGCTGATAGCCAATAAGATGACAGCGATTGTATAAATACCTGTCCTTTATCACATCATACTTCACCGTATGCCAGCCTGATGGCTTTATCATACCTATCTTGCCACGCTCCTCAGTCGGCATGATATCCTTGCAGATATTGGCATAAGCCACACCGCATCTGCCAAGTGAATCCAAATCACTGTAATTTTCAAAAGCAGTGGTAATCATATCGCTGTCCGTAAAAAAAGGCTCATTATTGTTGACAGCCACGTATGCCTTGCCATCATATGCCGGAATCGCATCGAGGGAAACGTAGGAATTGTTGTTTACAAGATCCTCCTGTGGCCCATCCACTTTATCCTTGCTACCTAAAGCACCGGAAGAATCCTCATCTGCCACTACAGCTCCTGCGGCATACCCGGCACCTTCCGTGCCGGATAAATTAGTGGAGGCACAGCCTGTAAAAATTGTAGCAATTGCAAGTAACTCACATAGTGTAATTGCTGCTGTTTTCCTTAACTTTAGCCATATGTTCATATAAAATCACTCTTTCTATCAACCGATTGATATTGGATTTTCCCTAATCACAATAAATTAAATGAATACTTAAATTACTAAACCTAATATACTTTTATTTCCTCGCTTCATTTATTGTAGCAAACGTTTGTTTGTTTTTCAACCCTTGCTGTAAAGCTATACATTTCCGTGTGCACCACGACCGGGCAGAGCTTACGGCCCGAACTCAAAAAAGCCACACCATGCATAACACCCGGTGTGGCTTTTAATCATGTATTATGAAATTATGTGAATCACCTAATGTGAATCAGCACTGCTATATTGCAGAACAAATCTACTCGCAAAGCTTAGAAAACTCATCCGCAACAAACTGAACCTTGGTTCCGATAATAACCTGAACAGAATTCTTGCCAGGCTTCATAACGCCTGCAACACCTGCAGATTTAATCTTCTTGTCATCAACCTGAGTGATATCCTTAACCTCAAGTCTGAGTCTTGTGATACAGTTGTCAATGCTTGCAATATTGTCTTTGCCACCGCAGCCCTCAAGAATAGTCTTTGCAACTGCTGTATAGTCATTGTTAGAAAGCACTGCCTTCTTCTCTGCCTCGACATCATCATCCTCTCTACCAGGGGTCTTAAGATTCCATTTCTTGATAGCGAAATAGAATACAATGTAGAATATGATAAAAGCTGCGATTCCAAGAGGAATGATGAGCCATGTCCTTGCTGCAGCCGGAAGTGAAGATGAGAATAATAAATCCATCCCACCGGCTGAGAATGAGAAGCCTGCTCTAAATCCAAGAGCTACTGTAACCATTGTGAAAATACCATAAAGTAAAGCATAAATCACATAGAGACCAGGAGCAAGGAACATAAATGCAAACTCGAAAGGCTCTGTAACACCACAGATGAATGCACAGATAGCTGCAGAAGCAAGGATACCGATGGCAGCCTTTTTCTTAGCAGGCTTTGCACACTTAACCATGGCAAGTGCTGCACCAGGAATACCAAACATCATACATGGGAAGAAACCTGACATGTACATTCCGAGGCTCCATGAAACATCCTTTGATGTCTCGCCTGCCCAGAAATGTTTGAGGTCTCCAAGTCCGATAGTATCGAACCAGAATACATTGTTTAATGCGTGGTGTAATCCTGTAGGGATTAACAGACGGTTCAGGAATGCATAGATACCTGCGCCGACTACATCAAGACCAACGATTGCTTTACCGATAGATACAAGAGCACCGAAAAGTAATGGCCATACAAACAGTAATACTACAGATGCAAGGATTGAAACAACACCTGCGATAATTGCTACGCAACGCTTGCCACTGAAGAATGACAGCCAGTCAGGAAGTTTCGCACTCTTAAATTTGTTATAGCAAAGAGCTCCGATGATACCTGCAAGGATACCAATGAACGGGTTCTCGATCTTGCTGAATGCGATAAAGTTTGTAGTTCCCTCTTCCAGTGTCTTAATAACTGAAACTGTTCCTGTAGACAGAAGGTTTGTGATCATCAGCCAGGAAGCAAGAGCTGCAACACCAGCTGTACCATCATTATCATCTGCC
>ERZ779902.548-NODE-548-length-16118-cov-2.106705_pt1 | contig 16118 bp, 8 predicted proteins | sample MGYA00511350_ERZ779902 | MGnify/ENA primary metagenome ERZ779902 (study PRJEB29588, sample SAMEA2146908) | human gut metagenome | biome: human gut; feature: human-associated habitat; material: faeces | place: Denmark | collected 2008/2010 ...
CCGCGGACGGTCTCTGCCATGTATGCACCTGTGTTGATGGATACGATGAAGATCGCGGCAAACCACATGGACATATTGATTTTGAACAGATTTATCTTTCTTATTTCTCGAAAATGAAACGTTTTGCCCGAGAATATGTCTTATCGGATGAAGATGCAGAGAATATAGTACAAGATGTTTTCCTCGATTTTTGGGAAAAGAAAGAACTATTGCCACTACCTATCAATATTCTGGCCTATTTATTCACTTCTATAAAAAACCGTTGCATTGACTTTCTACGGCACAAAATAGTGCAGAAAGAAGTAGAAAATAAAATGCAGGAAGAATATAGATTGACCTTACAAATGAAATATTATTCTTTAGGAGAATTAGATGAAGGGATTTTTGAAAAAGATGATGTAGAACAATTGCTCTCTAAAGTAATAGATTCGCTGCCTGAAAGATGTAGAGAGATATTTTTGAAAAGTAAGATAGAGGGCAAAAAGCAAAAGGAAATAGCAGAAGAGATGAACATTTCAATTAATACGGTTGAAACTCAGATGGGAATTGCCTATAAAAAGCTACGAAACGAACTAAAAGACTATTTTCCTCTTTTTATCTTTCTGTATTATTTGTAACCTGAACAAAAAAAGTGATTTTCTTTTAGCGGATTCTTTTTCTACATTCGTCTATACTATGAATTAAGTCATAAAAAGATGGATGAACGTATATTAAAATATTTCCAAAACAGCCTAGCACCCAATGAGAGGTTGCTACTTCTTCGTGAAATAGAGAAAAATGAGGAGCTAAAAAAGCAGTTTGCCGAGTATCAGAATATCCAGGCATTACTGAACTTATCCTCACACACAGAAGATAAGAAAGAGGGAGAAACAAGCTATCAGCATTTCCAAAAACGGATAAAAAGCAAAAAAATGCGTATTTGGCTGGTGAAAACAATGAAATATGCAGCTGCAATACTCATTTTAATGATAAGCACATATCAGCTATCTATTTGGCAGATGTCACATAAGCTACAAGATGACTTCCAAGTGCAAACCAATACTTTATATGTACCAGCCGGGCAACGTGCTTGTATATCTTTGCAAGATGGTACCGTGGTCTGGTTAAATGCTCAATCGACCTTGACCTACCCCTCGCATTTTTATGGAAAGGAAAGAACTGTTTCCATTATAGGCGAAGCCTTTTTTGAAGTAGCTAAAGACAAAAACAGACCTTTCATCGTAGCGGCTCAAGATGCGAAAATACAAGTATTAGGAACAAAATTCAATGTATATAGCTATCCGGATAGCAAACAAATCAGGACAAGTCTGATTGAAGGTGCCGTTCAAGTGTTCTACAAGAGTAAGCAAGTTATATTAAGGCCCAATGAAGAAAGCATTGCACAAGACGGGAAATTGACAGTCAGCAATATAAAAAATCCTGATATGCTATTATGGCGAAATGGTATCTACAGCTTTAATAATGAACGCTTGGCTGACATTGTTAACAAATTGGAGCTATATTATGATGTCACAATCAATATTGCAAATCCCAAATTGAAAGATATAAATTATACATGTAAATTCCGTCAAAGAGATGGAATAGAGAAAATACTACATACCATTCAAAAGATACATCATTTCAAAATTGAAATAGACAAAGAAAATAACGTGATCACCTTAAAGTAATACAATTGTTTAACCCTTAATACATTATCCACATGAAAACATAGAATTATAATCAAGAAGGCGACAAGTGCACCACCACCTGTCGCCAGTAGAAAGTAAACACCGGAAAAAATTTTAGTATTCACTCTAAATACAAAGATATGAAAATAAATCCTTTGTTATCACTCTTTATTGTCCAAAATCAAAGCTTTAAAGATTATTTTAGAATTATGAAAATCTCTTTATTCTTGCTATTTGCTTGTGCCCTCCAATTACTGGCAGTAAATACAGAAGCACAAAACGCAGTCATAACCTTTCCTTCTAATTCTATATCTGTAGGTCAGTTAATAGAAGAGATAGAAAAGCAGACAGATTACTTAGTTGTATATAGCAATCGCGAAATAGATACCAACCGGCAGGTCATTATACAAAATAAATCTGCTAAGGTATCTTCATATTTGAAAGAGACATTGGCGAAAGTAGGTATTGGCTATAAATTCGAAAACGATTATATTATTTTATCGAAAAATACCAGCTTATTAGATCAGATACAACAAGAAAAAATAACAGGAATAGTGACTGATGTAAAAGGAGAGCCGATTATAGGTGCAAATGTCAGTGTTATAGGCAAATCAATAGGTACAATTACAGATATAGATGGCAAGTTTACCATCCAAGCTTCACTAGGAAATACCCTTCAGGTTTCATTCATTGGCTACAAAACTCAAACCACCAAAGTTGCAAACAAACATATCACAATTGTTTTACAAGAAGATATGGAAATGCTTGATGAAGTGGTTGTAATTGGCTATGGAACTGTGAAGAAGTCAGACTTGACAGGTTCAGTTTCTTCCATTTCACAGAAAAATATAAAGGACCAGCCAATGACTCGACTGGATCAAGCTTTAAGCGGAAGAATTCCCGGCGTCGTTGTTATAACAAACTCCGGTGCACCGGAGCAGAGTACCCAAATTCGTATACGTGGTGCAAATTCTATTTATGGTGGAAATTCACCACTTTATATTGTAGATGGGGTACCTAACACCGATTTATTTAACAATCTGGCTCCTAATGACATACAATCGATAGAGGTCCTGAAAGACGCTTCGGCAACTGCTATTTATGGTTCTCGCGGTGCAAACGGAGTAATACTGGTCACTACCAAAAGAGGGGCTGAAGGTAAGACAAATATTCACTTGGAAACAGAACAATCAATATCTACCATTGCCAAAAAGCTAGATCTATTAAGTGCAAGTGAATATGCAGAATTCTATAATGAGTATCGTCGGGAAAAGGGGGCTAATCAAGATTTCTTTTCTCCGGATGAAATCACTCAGTGGAAAAAAAATGGGGGTACAGACTGGCAAGATCTAATGTTCAGAACAGCTCATACTCAAAATTATAAACTCTCTATTTCAGGAGGTATTCCGAAACTTCAATATTTGGTATCTATGAATATGATGGACATAGAAGGCATTTTGAAGGAATCGAAAAGTCAGAAATTCAGTTTACGGTCTAATATAACTGCTGATGTAACTAATTGGTTGAAAATGAACTTAGACGTAAATGCAGTAAGACGAAAAACAAATAAAAATGGTCCCCGTGGAGGAGTCGGAACTATTATAGCAGATGCAATTACCTATAGTCCTACCTTGAAATTAAAAGATGAAGAAGGAAACTGGTTGAGAGATAATATCAATTCAACAAAAGATAACCCTTATGGCCGATTAACTCAAGATTTGGATGAAAGTTACACTAATTATCTAGCAGCAAATTTACAGTTTATGGTACAATCACCAGTAAAAGGGTTGAGTTTGAATTTCCAAGGTGCTGCCCATTATAAAGATTACAAGAATCGTTGGATGAAGTCGAATGCAAAGGATTTACGAGCTCAAAACAATTCTGCAAATAATAATCAAAACGATAGTTTTGACTGGTATAATGTAAATCAAATAAATTATGCAAGAGAATGGAAAGAACATAAGTTGAATCTTATGGGAGCCATAGAATTATCACAATCAACAACTACAGGATTGTCTAATGAAGTAGCTAACCTGAGAACAGAATCTGTTGATTTTTGGAATTTGAGTTTGGGAGATATGAATCTGTTTAGCAATTCATTTTCACGCTCTTCGTTAGTTTCACTTATGGGACGTGCAATGTATCAATTCAAAGATAGATACTTACTTACTGCGACTATTAGACGAGATGGTTCTTCCAAATTCCAAGGTAAGAATAAATGGGGAAATTTTCCATCAGTTGCCGTTGCCTGGAGAATGTCAGAAGAATCTTTTATAAAGAATCTCAATATTTTTGATGTCTTAAAGTTAAGAATGAGTTGGGGCAATACAGGTAACCAAGCCATTGGAGCCTATTCAACCTTAGGGCTTCTAGCTGAGTCGAAGTATGGTTGGGGAGGTACAAGTGATTATCCCGGATACGGAGTTTCCGGACCTGCCACTCCTAATCTGACATGGGAAAAAACTACTCAATATGATTTAGGCTTAGATATGGCATTTGCAAATAATAGAATTCTGGCAAATATCGATCTATATCAAAAGAATACAACCGGGTTGTTACTAAAGAAACCTATACCATACTATGATGGCGGAGGAACCACTTGGGTAAATCTTGGTGAAGTGAAAAACAGAGGTATTGAATTCTCTTTAACCGGAATTCCTATTCAAAACAAAAATTTAATATGGGAAAGCACATTTAATGTATCCTACTCAAAAAATGAAGTTGTCAGCTTAGGAGATGAAACAAGATTACATCCGGGAACAAAATTAGACCAAGCTTCTCTCAATACGGCCGTATTGCAAGTAGGAAAACCATTAGGTAGTATCTATGGATATATTTGGGAAGGTTTATGGCGTACTGACGAGGCCGAAGAGGCAGCCAAATGGGGGCAAAAGCCAGGAGATAACAAATTTAAGGAGAAAAATGTGAATTACAAATTGGAATCTGATGACGCAGATATTATCGGACAAGCATTTCCTGATGTAATATTAGGATGGAATAATACCATCAAATGGAAGAATTTAGATTTTAATTTATTCTTTCAAGGTTCACTGGGAGCTGACCGTTTGAATTTATCACGCTATCTCACCAATGAATGTGTCAGTGATTCACGTTTTATCACCTCTAAAGAAGGTTATTATAACAGATGGACACCCGAAAATCAAAATACTAAAATACCAAACCCGTTCAGTTCGACAATCAATTCCAGATTTGAAACTGCTCAATATTTGGAAAAAGCTGATTATCTAAGATTAAAGAATATAAGTATTGCATATACAATCCCCAGAGCAAAAACAAAATTTGCAGATATCAGAATCTCCCTGAGTGCTCAAAACCTGTTTACGATCACGTCTTACACAGGATATGATCCGGAAGGAACTATGGATATCACAAGCAATGGCGGCAATAGTGACATTAACGCAGGCGTTGATGGCGGTTCATACCCATCACCAAGAACATTTACTTTGGGGCTTGGATTCTCATTTTAGTTTAACCAATAAAATAGATGCAAAATGAAAAAAATATTGATTTTAGTAAAAATGTAATTGATGAAATAAAGAATAATATAAATACTGACGAATTAGAAGAAGATTCATATGTAGATTTGTATATTTGCTTTATGTTCTTGTGATAATTTCCTGGAAGAAGATCCTCGTGGTAAACTTACCCCTTCCTCTTTCTTCTCAAGTCCGGAAGACTTGGATATGGCTATAACTGGGATGTACAACAAATATTACCAGACTAATGCTCGCGTCTTCAGAGCCATTTATGTGTGGTGTGCAGATGATGTAACAGCCCATAGTGGTGGTAATAAGTCACGTTTTTCGGAATATGACCGGTTTAATTTCAACTCGGGAAATACAGATATTCTTGAAATGTATCAACTCTATTATCAGACAATCAAAGCTTGCAATTATGTAATTAATAATGCAGAAAGAACACCGGTTGAGAAATCTTTCCTGGAGCCGAGACTGGGACAAGCCTACTTTTTAAGAGCATTAAACTATTTTATGCTTGTACGCATTTGGGGACGTATACCTCTAGTCACAGAGAATGAGATAAATTACAATACCCCAAAAGCAGAGGTGAATAAAATATATGAATTAATAGAATCGGATGCATTAACAGCAGAAAGAATGCTGCCGGATAATCATAAGATAGCCCCCTATTTTCAGAACGGAATTAATGTAGCTCCTAACAAAGGCGCTGCAAAAGCTTTACTAGCCTCTGTTTACATGACGGAAGCAGGCTGGCCTTTGAAAAAAGGAGCGGAATATTATGATAAGGCGGCTGCAAAGTATAAAGAAATCATTGAAAACGAAGATACGTATGGTTATATATTAGAATCGGACATACGTACATTGACTAAAGAACCTGAAGCTAATTACTCCAAGGAAATAGTATTTGGAGAGTTCCATAACAAAACGAAAAACTATTTCTCTGGACCCAAAAGCGAATTACCAGAGGAGTCCGGCGGATGGTGTGACTATATGGTTGAATTGGAATTCTTTAAAAGTATGCCGGAAGGAATACGCAAGGATGCTTGGTTCCTGACCAAGGTGACGATGACCGGGCAGGAGCGTAACCCAGAAACGGGACGCTATCCATTACTAAATTGGGATGATCCCGCAACCAATCAGAAACATCCTTATTGGAAGAAAAATATAGAAAGTTCAGACTGGGTATTTAATTATGATGACGGGTATTATGAAACCAAAGGAATTTCAAGCGCAAGCGGGAAAACCAGAATGATATTTAGATATGCTGATATCTTACTATTGTACGCAGAAGCAGTTGCTTATGGAACTAAGAGTATTGATGATTTAGCATTTGACTGCATGTGGAGAGTACAAGAAAGAGCTGGAGTACCACTTATTTCAAAGGATGTCACTAAAGAATATTTCCAAAAAGCTGTTCTGGATGAGAGACGGTGGGAAACCGCAGGTATGGAACATAGCTGTATGGGGCGTTTCTTTACTATGCAAAGACATGAGATTCTTCATTTGCAAAAGAATTATAGAGATGCAGCCGAGCTTTCTTTAAATCCCAATTTAACATTAAGCGAAGAATTCTATTATTTTCCGATACCAGACAATGAACTCTTGATAGTTCCTGGATTAAAAGATTAATTCTACTTTTCTAAAATGAGGGTTTTAAGAGTTCGCGTTTCTTTTGAAACCCTCTTTCATTTATAAAACATTTAATATGAGATACTTTAGTATAATATTTGTATTATGCTTGACCCTTTCTATGGTTCAAGCTCAGCAAACCTCTTTTGTAAATCCTTTCATTGGTACTTCCGATGATCATGGACAAACCGATCCATCCGCAACCATTCCGTTCGGGATGATTAAACCGGGGCCAGAAACTATACCTCGCGGAAACGGAGGTTATGATTATCAATCACAACAGCTGAAAGGATTCTCACAGACCAGAATGTCTGGAGTAGGCTGTATAGGCGTCGGAGGAAACCTGCTAATAACACCTTTTGTCGGAACAGCATGCAAGACTTTAAAAATGGATAAGGCGTCAGAAACTGCAATTCCCGGATATTATAGCGTAACTTTAGATAATCAACTTAAAGTTGAAATAACCACAGGTAGGACTGCAGCTATCTATCGTTTTACCTATCCTGCTACAGAGACCGCCGGCATAAAAATAAATTTCAAACATTCTTATGGTAAGCATATTGCCGAAGAACATAGCATTATAGGAGACAATGCAGTAAAAGGATTTGTGCGTTCTGCTTGCACTTGTGATTTAGGCAGTTACAAATTTTATTATTATATTGAAAAAGATAAATCTACTTATAAACCAGAAGATAACGATTCAGAATTACTATGGAAGTTTCAAACAGAGCCTAATGAACAAATTATACTGAAAATAGGATTATCCTCTGTCAGTGCAGAAGAAGCTGAGGCGAATTTCAAAAAAGAGTGCTCGAATCAGTCTTTCGAACAGATACGCACCAATGCACGTATTGCCTGGGAAAATCTATTGGGACAAATACAAGTAGAAACTTCTGATGAAGATTTAAAAACATCATTTTATACGCGGCTCTATCATGCCTGCCAGACCCCTTTCACAATCAATGATTATTCCGGTAGTTATAAGGGAAGTGACGGAAAAGTATATAGCCAGCAGTTGCCCTATTATCATGGTTGGTCTATTTGGGATACCTACCGAACAAAATATCCTCTGTTGTCTATTGTTTGTCCCACGGAATACAAGCACATGATCTCCTCACTTGCGGAATTATACAAACAAGGCAAGCCTCGTTCTGCAACAAAGACAGAACCATTTCTGACAACACGTACTGAACACTCTATTATCACGATTTTAGATGCATTACAAAAAGGAATGTTTGATGGTTCTCTCGACGAACTACTTCCACTGATGCTAAAAGAGGCAGAAGATATCTCCAATGACTCACCGGACAAAGCATTGGAACGAGGATATGATTTCTGGGGAGTTTCTGAACTCGCAGGGAAAATGGGTAATAAAGAGTTAAAAAAAGAGTTCTCTTTACGCTCAAAAGAATACAGACCAATATGGTTACAAAAATTTAAGGACATTGGTCCAACTTCAGATATAATGCATGGTGACGGTTTGTACGAAGGTACTATATGGCAATATCGTTGGTTCGTACCTCATGACTTCGACTGGGTTATTGCGACTTTGGGTAGCAAGAAAAAGGTTTTGAGTGAATTAGATTATTTCTTTGAGAACAATTTATTCAATATGGGAAACCAACCTGATATACATGTTCCATTTTTATATTATTACCTTGGAGCGCCATGGAAAACGCAAAAGTTAGTCCGCCAAATATTACTTGAACCGACCACTAATTATTATGGGACACATGAAAAGTGGGAAAAACCTTATATCGGCAAAATCTTCAATACCACTCCACAAGGGTACTTGAAGGAAATGGATGATGATGCCGGAACCATGTCCTCTTGGTTTGTGCTCTCTTCCATAGGATTATTTCCTGTCTGCCCAGGTATACCCTATTATTGGATAAATGCTCCGGTCTTTGATACGGTTACATTACACCCAACGTCTCAACAAGAATTTAAAATCCATGTAAATCGCCCTGATGCAGAGTGTATCTATATTCAAAAAGCAATTTTAAACGGTAAAGTTTTAAATAGAAGTTGGTTAAGCTATGACGAAATCATGCAAGGCGGAGATTTGACCCTAGAGTTAGGAAAGCTTCCTAATAAACATTGGGGACATAATACTGATTTTATAAAGTCACTATTTAAAAAATAAATTAAATGAAAAGAAAGGAATGTTTTTGGTGGGTATTTGCGATAATTGGAGTATGCTTTCTGAGCATAAGATGTAGTAATGTAAAAGAGGATTATTGCTGTTATGTAAATCCCTTTATTGGTAATGCAGATAATGGCCACACATTTCCAGGAGCTTGCGTACCATTTGGAATGATACAAGTAAGTCCGGAAAGTGGAAATGGTTCGTGGAGATATTGCTCCGGCTTTAATATTGAGGATGACTCTATCATGGGATTTTCCCAAAATCATTTGAACGGTACGGGATGTCCCGACTTAGGAGATATATTGATTCTACCATTTTGTGGTGATATACAAAATGAAAAATATAAAAGTAGATATGAGAAAGAACATCAAAAAGCTCATCCAGGATACTATTCAGTAGTTTTATCTGATTTTGGAGTGGAGGTAGAATTGACTGCGACACAACGCACGGCCATGCATCGTTATACTTTCAGAAAAGCAGAACCGACACATATTCTGGTAGACCTTCAAAGTGGAATCGTAAGTAAGAATGAGCAGCTGCGAACTCATGTAATAGATGCAGAAGTGCAGCTGTTAGACCAATATAGTATCGTCGGAAAGAACAAGGTGAAAATGTGGGTAGAAAGAGAGTTCTTCTATGTTATCAAATTCGACAAACCCTATATAGCTATTGAAGAACTTCAACCTCAAGAAGGAGAAAAAGCCAAACGCCTTCTTCTTTCATTTGATTTAAAACCAGGAGAAAATATTCAAGTAAAAGTCGGTCTGTCTACTGTCAGCATAGAAGGTGCACAGGAAGCATTAGAAAAAGAAAATCCAGATTGGAACTTTGAAAAAGTAAAGGCTCAATCTGCCCAAGCCTGGAACAATCTGTTGTCACGGATAGACGTATCAGGCACAGAAGAACAAAAAGTAAACTTCTACACTTCCATTTACCATTTATGTATCCAACCTAATAATATAACTGATGTGGATGGAAGATACAGAGGTCCTAATGACAGCATCCTCTACTCTCCCATAGGAGAATACTATTCTACCCTATCCTTGTGGGATACTTATCGTGCAGCTCATCCATTATATACTCTTTTAGTACCGGAGAAAGTTAACGGATTTGTCAATTCAATGTTATCTCACTGTGATACACAGGGTTATTTACCCATATGGGCTTTATGGGGTAAAGAAAATCATTGTATGATCGGTAACCATGCCATCCCCGTTATTGTAGATGCATATCTGAAAGGATATAAAGGTTTTGATCCTGAGAGAGCTTATGAAGCAATCAGAAAATCATCATTAGAATCTCACCCGAAGTCTGATTGGGAAACCTACAATCAATATGGATACTATCCTTTCGATCTTATTCCTGAAGAATCAGTTTCCAGAACTTTAGAGAGTTGCTATGATGACTATTGTGTGGCACAAATGGCAAAAGCATTAGGAAAGAAAGAAGATTATAATTTCTTTTCCAAAAGAGCCCGTGCATATACATCCCTGTTTGATCCGGTAACCAAACTAATGCGCGGGAAGGACTCACAGGGCAAATGGAGAGAACCTTTTGATCCTTTCAGACTATCACATGCCGGAACTTCCGGAGGGGATTATACTGAAGGAAATGCATGGCAATATGTATGGCATGTGCAACACGATGTAGATTCTTTAATTGAGATGATGGGAGGAAATAAAGCATTTACAGCAAAACTCGATTCACTCTTCTGGCTTGAGAACAATACTGTAAATACAGGTTTTGTATCTGATGTGACCGGACTCATAGGACAATATGCCCATGGGAATGAACCTAGTCATCATGTAGCTTACCTATACAACTATGCAGGGGAATTCTGGAAAACCCAAAAACTTATCCGAGAAATCTTTGATCACTTTTATCTGCCCGTTTCCGACGGTTTGTGCGGAAATGACGATTGTGGGCAGATGTCCGCATGGTATTTGTTCTCAGCTATGGGATTTTATCCTGTAGATCCTATCAGTAAAGAGTATATTATTGGTGCTCCTCAACTGAAGGAGATGATATTACGTCTGGAAGGTGGAAAGAATTTCATCATTCGTGCCGAAGGCTTATCAGAAGAAAATAAATATGTAAAGGCAGTCTTTTTGAATGGAAAAGAATTAAAACGGTTTAGAATCTTTCATCATGAAATCACAGACGGAGGTATTTTAGAATTTATCATGACGGATAATCCGTCAAAATCATTTAATTAATTATGAAAGTATACATATTATCAATCCTTTTCTCCCTGTCTTTTTCGTTAGTGTGGAGTAAAGAGTATAATGCATCTTTTTTTGGCATAAAGTCTGATGGAGTAACATTGAACACCAACTCTATCCAGACTGGTATTAATTATATTCACAAAGAAGGGGGAGGTGTTTTAGTTTTTAATGTCGGCCGTTATTTAACAGGTAGCATTGAACTCAAATCGAACGTAGCGATACAATTAAAGGAAGGAGCAGTGCTGGTAGGTTCCCTAAACCCTTATGACTATAATATGGAAGGGCCTTGCTATAGTATGATTCGAGCCATAAACCAAAAAAATATAGCCATTTATGGAAAAGGAATAATTGATGCACAAGGGCGTCAAGTATCATACAACATAATCGACCAAGTACATAAAGGTTTTATCAAAGCCCCTTTGGAAAACGACAGACCGCGTAGACCGCGAGGAATTCATTTTAAGCAATGCCGAGGCATAACTATAGAAGGGATTACTATAAAAAACACCTGTGATTGGACACAGGAATATGAAGAATGCGATTCGCTATGGGTCAGGGGTATTACAGTCGACAATAAAGCATATTGGAATAATGATGGCATTGATATCGTCGATTGCCAGAATGTTTTGATAGAGAATTCTTTCTTTGACTCTTCGGATGATGCAGTTTGCCTGAAATCCCATAAAACTGAAACTGCATGCCGGAATGTAGTAATTCGTAATTGTACTATGCGTTCGAGTGCCAACGGGATAAAATTAGGTACTATGACAGTTGGAGGATATGAAAATATCCGGATCATAAACAATAAGATTTATGATACTTATCGTTCGGCATTAACAATAGCTACTCCCGATGGAGGATACGCCCGAAACATAGTAGTGGATAGTCTGCAAGCCTATAATACAGGAAATGCTATATTTCTTCGAATAGGCAACCGTACGCATTCGAATAAAATCGGAACAATGGACTCTATCCTTATTTCTAATTTGTATGTAGAAATTCCCGAAGGAAAACCGGATACAGGCTATGAATATGAAGGCCCCATAGAACATATGCCTAGAAATATATCTCCGGCAAGTATCATTGGGCTAAAAGGGCATCCCATAACACACGTGACACTGAAAAATGTAGTAATCAATCATCCGGGTGCAGGAAAACCGGAAATAGCAAAAGTTGGTGTGACTCCGGAAGAATTAGATAGAGTTCCTGAATTGGCTGATTCATATCCTGAATTTTCATGTTTCAAGGAACTTCCAGCGTGGGGCCTCTATCTTCGACATGTTGAGCGAATTGTTTTAGAGAATGTTACATTTATTGCCCGAAAAAAAGATTATAGACCAGCTATAGTACTGGACGATGCACATCATGTCAGCATGAGTAAAATGAAAATCCAGGAACCGGGGAAAAAGAAGCAACAGATACATATATATCAATCTACTAATATCACTAAATAGAAATTACAATGAAACAATTACTAACAACTTTACTATTATTTTGGAGTATCAATATTTTTGCACAGCAAACATATGATATTGTTATAGTGGGAGGAACACCCGGCGGATTGACCACAGCACTCGCAGCTGCTAAACTTGGGAAAACTTCTGTTATTTTAGAACGAACGCAGCATATAGGAGGTCTGCCCTCCAATGGACTGGGAGCAACGGATATTGTAACCCGGGCAGCAACAACAGGATTATTCAGAGAGTTCACCTGCCGCATCAAAGACTATTACAAAAAAAAATATGGTGTAACTTCTATACAATATCAGAGATGTGATGATGGTTTCCGTTTCGAACCTTCAGTGGCAGAACAAGTATTCACAGACTGGTTAGGAGAATATAAAGATCTAATCACAGTTTTGACAATGCGGCAATTCGATTCCAGTCCTCATAATATAAAAAAAGTAGATGATAAAATTGTGAAAATCAACGTTCTGAATCGTGATAATAATACTCAAGAAGAGTATCAAGGCAAGATTTTCATTGATGCCACTTACGAGGGAGATCTGGCAGCAGCAGCCGGTGTCCCCTTTAGAGTAGGGCGCGAAGGTAAAAATGAGTTTGGAGAACCCGGAGCAGGAAGTGTTTACAAATACTGGCATGGCCCGGAAATGGATGCTTCCACTTTTATTGGAGATAATGCTGTCCAGGCATACAATTACCGATTGTGCCTGACCAAAAATCCGGATAATAAAGTACCTATAACAAAGCCCAAAAATTATGACCGTAATGAATATGCATCTATTATCGATGATGTCTGGACGGGACGTCATACCCAAGCAGAAATGGTGAATGTTACTTTGGAAATGTTAGAAGCTAATAAGAAACATATAGCTAAGGGCAATCCGACTATGATTCCTGGTGACAAATGGGGGCTTGGTAAAGTAGTAAACCTGGTTGAAATTCCAAATGAAAAAACAGATGCTAACAACCAGCATGCTGCTTTTGTCTCATCAGATCTGCCTGAAGAGAACTGGGCATGGCCTACAGCCGGTTGGGCATGGCGTGACAAGTTTGCTACAAGACTGAGAGAATATACAGAAGGACTGCTTTGGTTTGCCCAAAACGATAAAGAATTACCGGTTCATTTTCGGAAAGCAGCTCGCGAATGGGGGTATGCAAAAGATGAATATACTGATAATGGGCATTTTCCCAGACAAGTATATGTACGTGAAGGACGTCGGTTCGAAGGACTTCATTTTTTCATAGCAAGTGATGCGATGCCTGTAAAAGGCAGTGGAAGGCCTCCTGTGTATTCATCAAGCATCACAGCCAGCCATTATGGATTTGATTCACATGCCACCCATAAACGGGAACCCGGTATGGTGCACCTGAATGGATTTCTGGGTTATCCAACATCACCTTACACTGTCCCCTATGGAGTGATTGTTCCTAAGGAGATAGATAATTTATTATTTCCAGTTCCCATTTCCGGCTCTCATATCGGTTTCTCTACACTTAGAATGGAACCATGCTGGATGGCTATGGGACAAGCTGCCGGTGTAGCATCTTCAGTTGCAATAGAAGAAAAGGTAAAAGTCAGGAATATCAATATAGCTATGATGCAAGATGTCTTGCTTAAACAAGGCACTACTCTGATTTATTATAAAGATATTTCATTAGATGACGAAGATTTCTTAATGGTACAATACATGGGACTTCGGGGCTTTTTGCCCGAATGGGAAGCAAAATTAGATGAAGCGATAGAGGAACAGACTTTAAGTAACTGGAAGCGTTTGTCTAAATTGAATATAAAAATTCAACCGGGAATTTCTACCCGAAGGGAAATTTTGAATGAGTTATATGCAAAGATGAAAAAATAATATCTTGATACAATGCTGAAAAGAAAATTACTATATGCTTTGTTGGCTCTATTCCTCTATTGGACTGGTGTCCAAGGAAAAGATTACTCTATAATGGATTTTGGGGCAAAACCTGATGGGGTAACTTTAAACACGCATACCATCCAATATGCAATTGATTATGTTCATACAGCAGGAGGGGGAAAACTCATTTTTGATGCCGGAAACTATTTGACCGGCACCATATATTTAAAATCCAATGTTACTTTACACTTAGCGCAAGGGGCTGTCTTATTAGGTTCGTATAATGCCTTAGACTATAAGAAAGATGAGTATATACAACGAACAGCTTTACTTTTTGCCGTACGGCAAGATAATATCGGAATAACAGGTGAAGGTACAATTAACGGTAGGGGATTCATAGTAGCCAACAATCTGATATCATACATTCAGAGAGGATTGATAGATGACCCATTGCATATGGATAGGCCTGATGAAATAAACCGTCCCCACAATATTTATTTTAGAGAATGTCGAAATGTAAGAGTTGAAGGAGTACGGATGCACGATCCGGCAAGTTGGAATCAAGCCTACGACCAGTGTCGGCAAGTCATTATAGATAATATAAATGTTGATTGTAAATCTTACTGGAATAATGACGGTATAGATATCGTAGATTGTGATAGTGTCAGAATCAGCAATTCTTTTTTCGATGCTGCCGATGATGGAATCTGTTTCAAATCGCATGAGCCATCGCAAATCTGCCAAAATGTAGTAGTTGATAATTGCATCATACGTTCAAGTGCCAGTGGCTTAAAATTCGGAACAGCATCAAAAGGTGGTTTTCGTGATTTTATCATCAAGAATCTCACGATTTATAACACTTACCGTTCCGCCGTGACATTCGCCACTGTGGATGGAGGCATTATCGAAAATATACTTGTTGATAGTGTACGTGCCGTGAATGTAGGAAATGCATTCTATCTACGAATAGGAGACCGCTGGAATTCCGGACGAAGACCGCTTATGAAGAATGTTACCCTTTCCAACTTCAACGTGAAGCTGGCAAGCTCTAAGCCTGATGCAGGTTATTCATACGAAGGCCCGGTAGAACATCTACCTCGCAACATCTCTCCTGCAAGTATTATCGGTTTACCTGAAGATAGAATTCAAGGAATTATTCTCAAGAATATAGATATAGAATCTCCAGGAGGAGGTAATCCTTTCTATGCCAAATGCGGAGTGACCGCGAAAGAACTGGAAGGAATACCTGAGATGAGAACAACCTATCCGGAGTTTTCACAATTTAAGGAGCTTCCTGCGTGGGGAATCTTCATACGTCATGCAGATGACATCCGGTTGGATAATGTGAAATTAAAAGTTCACACCTTTGATTACAGACCTGCTATAACAGGTGTAGTAAGAGAATACTTAATGTCAACTTCAGCTCCTTCATGTATCGGATATGAAATTGATAGCAATGAAAATATAAGACCAGTATTTGAAAAAATAGAAAATGATTATGCTAAAAGATTCATTTTTGATGTGATGCAAGATAAAGCAATGGAATTTATAACTGATGTTGTAAATATTTTTAAAGAAAACATAGATGAATTATATTATCAAAAATTCTATATTTCATTACCA
>ERZ779902.554-NODE-554-length-16039-cov-2.138951_pt1 | contig 16039 bp, 7 predicted proteins | sample MGYA00511350_ERZ779902 | MGnify/ENA primary metagenome ERZ779902 (study PRJEB29588, sample SAMEA2146908) | human gut metagenome | biome: human gut; feature: human-associated habitat; material: faeces | place: Denmark | collected 2008/2010 ...
AACCCCGACAACACCAACAGAAACAAAGACAACGGTTACAGTCAACGGAAGCGGTACAGTAACTGTTCCTGAAACAGTTGAATTTGTGGGTGCAGACGGCAGTGTATTAAAGAATACAAAGTTGAGCCTGAATATTGTAAAAGAAGGACAGGCATACGATACAGCAGCACAGCAGATGAAAGCGGCAATCGAAAATGAAATGCCGGAAACTTTGAAAAACAGCAGTGTTTCTTATCTGGAAATGAATCTGAGCGATGAAGCAGGCAATGCTGTAACCTTTAAGAATGGCAAGCTGGGTGTTACTTTGGAATATCCGGCAGGAACAGGAAAGAACGGTTATTCATATGCAGTGATTCATCTGACAGAAAACGGTCTGGAAACACTGATGCCGAAGCTGACAGACAATGGACTTTATGTTGAAGTTTCCTCATTCAGCCCGTTTGCGGTAGTTTATCAGGCAGTAAATGAACAGCCGACCACACCGTCAGAACCGGAACAGCCGACTGTTTCAGAGCCGACAACAGTACAGCCGACACAAACGGTACAGCCGTCTACGGAAGGTTCTGCGGCAGCAACGCAGGGCTCTGATACACAGACAGAGGATACAGGTGTTGTAACTGCGGACACCATGCGTGCAGTTCCATTTGTACTGATGATGTTTGCGGCAATGACAGCATTCGTTGTGCTGGCAGGCAGAAAGAAAAAAGAAGTAAAATAAAAGAATAAAAATCATATAGTGAATATATGAAGCAGACCTCCGGTCGTTAGAAGTAAAGCAAAAATCTGACGAGCGGAGGTCATTTTTTGTTACAAAATTAGATATATAGATAAAAAACATTATGATATAATAGAACTATAGATAGAATATGATAGTACAAAAGAACTATGTGAGGATTCAAGGAGGAAAGGTGTATGAAGAAAAAATACCGCTTAAAAGGCTGGGTACTGTGGAAGAAGGCTACGGTCAGGAAAGACAGGCGGCAGGAAAGCAGATACAAATTTTAAATACCGGCAATCAGACTGTTACGGTTAAAGCAGGCGGTGCCGAAGGCTATGTGGTAGGTATCCCGGAAGGCAGTATTACGATATCGGACATGACATGGAACAAGTGGCTGAATCAGATAACTTTCGGAAAGTTCTTTGATAAGACACAGAAAGTAGAGATTACGGCACACGATACCGGAACAGGCATTGCAAATATTGTCTACTATGTTGCAGAGGGTGAGCAGAGTGTAGAATAGTTAAATGCACTGCCAAACGGAAAGTGGAATTTATACGAAAAAGAATTTACGGTAGAGCTGGACGGCAGAATGGTTGTTTATGCAAAGATTACTGATAAAGCCGGAAACACAGCTATGGCAAATGTACAGGTTTATGTGCAGAAAGTCACACAGCCGCCTGTATTTATCGGAATCAGCGACGGCGGCATTTATTGTGAAAATGTAAAGTTTACGGTGGAAGATGATAATTTAGAGAAAGTATTTGCAGGAGATACACAGCTTACTGCGGATAATGGAATCTATACGATACAGGGCAGTAATCAGCCGGTAAAGGTTACAGCAGTGGACGCCGATGGCAACCGTGTTGAGGTGACGATACAGAAAAAAGAAGATGTATCCGAAGCACAGCAGGCACAGGCGGAAGCACAGCCGGAACAGACACAGAGTGCGCCTGTCCAGACCGGTGACACCACCCCTGTTACATGGCTGTTTGCCTTACTGGCATTAAGCGGAACAGGCATTGTCGGTTCAAAAGCAAAGAAAATCCCCGCAGGGACTGTCAGCGATAAAATCTGACAGTCCCTGCGGGGTATTTTTGTTTCGGGGTATTTTTGTTTTTTACGGCAGTTTCTGTTCCCGGTAAGCGGACGGACTGATATGAAACAGCCGTTTAAAGGCACGGCGGTAAGAATACACACTGTTATAGCCGACATCTTCGGCAATCTGTTCAATTGTCGAGGCAGTGTCCGACAGCAAAACACAGCTTTTTTCAATACGGCATTTTTCAAGGTATTCCGCAAAACAGATACCGGCGTGTTCCTTAAAAATACTCGAAAGATAGCCTTCGGAAACTTGAAAATGCTGTGCCGTACCTGAAAGATTTAAGTTGGCGTCGGCATAGTTTTGCAGGATAAAATCGGCAGTTTCCTGAACGAGTTCCTTCTTTTTGCTCACTCTTTGCCCGGCAAGTACAGAGCTGACCGAAAGACACAGGTCATGCAGGTGTGAAAAATAATATTCAAAATCACCCTGACAGCTGATAATTTCCTGCTGGAAAGCAAATAGCTGTTCTGAAAAACCGTACTTTACCGGATTCAGACTCCAAAAGGTGGCAGTTACGGCATTATGAAGGGCAAGCATTTGCCCAGCAATCATCTGTCCGGGAGAAAAAGAGCGAAGCCGTGTATTTTCATCTTCAAGAACGGTCAGGATAAATCGAATCAAATCAATGTTGTTGGTTTTTATGCCCTTTATTAATAAATCCGCGGCAGTCTGTGGATAGAAACAGCGATCTGCATTTTTCGCAGTAAAAAACAATTGGTCAGAATACACGGTAATATCGTCATGGCTGTCCGTCAGCGAAAATGAAAGCGCAGTCAGCGCCTCTTTTTTTGCAAAGATAAATTCGGACAGGCTGACACAGGGACGGCTGATGCCCCAAAAGACTGTGCAGTTGTGCCGCTGTTTAAAATATTCATAAGACTGCTTAATATAGATGTCTGGCTCAAATTCTTCAGGATAATTAAAAAGCAGTAAAAATTCATGATTTTCCGTATGGTAGGCAAAGGTCGGAAATTTTGTCAGTCCCGTAGTGTATTTTGGAATCATGGATATCAACTGGTGCCGGTAGGAATCCGCCAGCCGTGTGCCGGACAGTGAAAATGCAGTGATGCAGAAATTCGGATAGGGAAAACGGCGGCGCAGAAAATCCGCGGCTTTCGCTTCCGGTGCATAACTTGTCCGTGTAAATGCTTCATGTAAAACGCCTTGTATTAATAATTGTTCATTCATATCAATCTCCGTTTCTGAGCAACTTGTTGCAAAAAAGCGATGAAAAATTCGCGCAGGCGATTTCTCATCTGCAATCATGGCTATTTGTTTTCGCTCGGAAACAATATAGCCGTGCGAAAAAGTTTTGATTTAAGGCTTTTTCACACTACTCCAATTTCTTTGTTTTCACACAGAGTACATTTTGTACGATGAAAAAATGTACCCTGCACGTTCATCATAACGAAAAACAGAACTAAAAACAAGATATTTTGCAAAAAACTTTTACAAAAAATAATTGCAAAAGATACATTTTGCACAAAAATGGATTGTATCTTTGAAATGCCGGGGTGAAAGATTATGATACATATATGGGAAGATGTTGGGGAGAAAAGCACCCACCTATGAGCAAGCTCATTCGGTTTAGACCTTTTGACCCTGATATCATGGAAAATATTTATTTGGAGGGTTAGTAATGAATCAGAAGACACAAAACCGCGCACAGCGGAGAAGGGCGAACAGACATCACGTAAAAAGGGCAACGGCATTTGCACTGGCAGGACTGTTGGCAACATCAGGCATATCCCTGCCGGCGGGAACATTTGCATATGGGGCGGAAAATAACACCCTGCTTGCATTTGCAGGCGCAGAAGGCGGTGGAAGATTTGCAACCGGCGGACGAGGATATGATGTGTATGTCGTTACAACACTGGAGGATTACGGAAAAGGTGAAACACCGGTAGAAGGGTCTTTGCGTTATGGCATCGAAGAATTTGCCAAAGATAAAGGCGGAACGATGATTGTATTTAATGTGGGTGGTACGATAGAATTAAAGCAGACACTGACCTTTAAAGAAAGAAAAAATATTACCGTAGCAGGACAGACAGCACCGGGGGATGGTATTACCCTGTCCGGCTGGGATACAAATATCAGCAATTCTGAAAATCTGATTATCCGTTATATGCGTTTCCGTCCGGGTGCGGCAAATGTACATACCGGCGGAGATTCCATGGATGCACTCTGGGGCAGGGATAATAAGACTTTTATGATCGACCACTGTTCGTTTAGCTGGAATACCGATGAAACAGTTTCAACTTACCGCGGACAGGACGGAACAGTACAGTGGTGTATCGTATCGGAAAGTCTGACTGTTTCAGGACATTCCAAAGGCCGTCACGGATATGGCGGTATTTTTGGTGGCGACAATGTATTGTTTCAGAATAACCTGATTGCGAATCATACATCGAGAAATCCAAGAATCGGCGGCGGATGCATGGGCGATCCGACAAAGGATGGAGGCAGTACGGCAACACTGCAGTTAAGCAATAATATTATTTATAACTGGGGATATAACACCTGCTATGGTGGTGGTTATGCGTATACCAATTTTATCAACAATTTCTTAAAACCGGGACAGGGAACGAGAGAACAGGTTCGGTATCAGGTCATTGATATGGGTGAAGCCACAAAACCGGGCGGATTTTATGTAAACGGCAACTACATGGACGGCAATGCTGAAATTACCGCTGACAATGCAAAAGGTTCAAAAATGTCAGGCGTGACAGAAGGAGCCAATAAAACTGTAGTTTCAGAAACACCGTATACGGCAGAAGGATTTGACAGTGCCACCGTGACAAGTGCTGCGGACTGTTATGAACCGGTGCTTGCGCAGGCGGGTGCGACCTATCCGTACCGTGATGCCATTGATGCGAGAGTTGTAGCCGAAACGCGGACAGATTCGGGAAGATATGTGAATACAGAAGATGAGGTCGGCGGCTATCCGGCAAAAGAATCTGTACGGGCTGCTTCATTTGATACAGATATGGACGGAATTCCGGATACATGGGAAACGGCACATGGCTTAAATCCGAATGATGCAAGTGATTCCAAGAAAATCAATCCGGCAACCGGATATGCCTACGCAGAAGAATATTTTAACGGACTTGTTGAAAATGTAGAGCAGTCCGGTTATACGGCACCAAATCCGGATATTACCCTTGATTTACAGGATAATGCACAGTATGATGAAGGACAGACAGTAACAGTGACAGCTGATGTAAAGGCAAACAATGGGGGAAGCATTGCAAAGGTAGAATTTTACAATGGCATACAGCTTGTTAAAACAGCAGATACCGCACCATTTACCTGTGATTATACGGGGTTGGCAGACGGCACATACAATATCACCGCTAGAGCCTATGATAATGATGGCAATCAGACCCAGTCATCTGTATCAAAGCTGCATATTAACAGCACAGCTGGCACAGGCGAGTGGACAAGCACGGACATCGGAAAGCCGGGTGTGGCGGGAACTGCAAGTCTGCAGGATGGTGTAATGACAGTGAAAGGTGCCGGGAAATTAGGCGCATCAGAAGGCTGCGTATCCGGCAGTACCTATGCAGATGCCACAACCGATGATTTTCAGTATACGTATCAGCTTGTCAAAGGTGATGCAGAAATTATTACAAAACTGGATTCAGCAACAACCGTTGACAACCATGTATTTACCGGTGTGATGTTCCGTGAAAGCTTAGAGAGCGGTTCAAAGACGGCGGCACTCGGTATGTCAATGGTTAAAATCAGCAATGAAACCACATGGTCAACCTATCTTGCAAGCAGACTTGAAACAAACGGTAAAATTTCGGATATTTCTGAAACGATTGATTCGCCTGCAAATGCAGAAAAAGCGGGAATACCACTGGTAAGTGATTTGCATTTTAAGAGCGGTGCAGACTTTAACGGAACATGGTTTAAGTTGATAAGACGCGGCGATACCTTTACAGGATATGCATCTGATGACGGTGTAACGTGGACAAAGGTCGGTTCAAAGACTATTGAAATGGCACAAGACATTTATGTGGGATTTGCCGTAGATGCGAATAAAGCGGCAAACAGCCTTGAAAATTTAAGCACGGCAAAGTTTTCAAATATTGCGATTCATGAAGAATTTACAGATGTTGACTATAACCTTGAACACATTACAACAAGCGGTGCGGATTATGCGGCAGTCGGTACAGATTTTACAACGCAGCTTACAGCAGACAGCGGATATCATCTTCCGGATGCAATTGAAATTAAAGCAGGAGAAAATGTTCTTGCAAAGCAGGATTATACCTATGATGCCAAAACCGGAGATATTGTTGTAAAGGCAGACAGGCTGACCTCCGGTGTAAAGCTTACAATTTCAGCACAGGCAGAAGAAGATGTTAAAATTGATTATACATTGCAGACCTACGGCGATACGGAAGATGTAACCGTGACACAGGATGCAGGCAGTATGACAATCAGCCAGACCGCAGAATCTGCAAGTATGGTTGGAAATAAGGGAAAGGCAGGAAAAAATGTTTCCTACATTTTATTCCCACAGTCGAAAGAAGCGGCAAAAATGACGTTGAAATTAAAGGTCAATTCATTTAGCAATGGAAAATATTCCGGCGTGTATGCCGGTGCTTTCCAGCCGGACGGAGATTACCTTTATAATTCAATCGGATTCAGAGGTACAGGTGATGTAAATGCCGTATCACCGTACTGGCTGAAAGCTTCCGGCAAGGCTGGAAACGGAAGTCCGAAGCAGGCATGGACAGAAGGGGCTGTTTATACGGTAAGCATTGAAAAGAAAGCAAACAATACCTATTATGCCACATTTCAGGAGGAAGGCAGCGCGGCTGTCAATGAAAAGACTTTTAAGGCTTCGGATTCTGCGCTGACACCGGATATTATGGCACAGTTCGGACTGGCAGTTTACAGTGCGGATGTCACAGTGACGGATATGGTGCTTTCCGATATGTCAGGAAATGTACTGTATGACCAGAATAGGGATAATTCAGGTCAGGAGGAAAGCGGATATAAGCCGCAGGTATCCGGTTCAGATTTGCTAACTGTTACCGGGGCGGGTTCTGTAATGAAAGCAGAACAGTCTGCAGAAAGCGGATCTATTACACAGAGTACAGGTGATGCAGGAGTCAATACAAGTTACATTTTACTGCCGGAAAATGATGCATTTGCATCTATGTCCATGACTCTTAAAATTACGGATTATTCGATTACGGGTCAGAATGCAAAAAGGACGGGTGTTTTTGTCGGTGCATTCCAGACTTCGGGTAAATATGCGTTTGCTTCATTGGGATTCAGGGGCTATGATTCATCGGTTGGAACCGATGCACTTTCGGGCTATTGGATGAAAGGCACCGGAAAAGCCGGAAACGGTTCACCAAAGTATGAGGTGGCAGCAGATAATAAATATAACGTAACCTTTACAAGAACCGAAAACGGCTATCTTGCCGAATTTGAAAGTCTTGGTAAGCCGCTGCTTGTCGATGCTAACGGCAATAAGACGTATTCAGATAAAAAGGAATTCAAGTGGAAGGATATGACACTGACAGCAGAAGATGCCGTATCATACGGACTGGCACTGGTTGGCGCCGATGTGGAAATTACCAACTGGGTGGCAAAGGATGCTGAGGGCAACATTTTATATAATCAGAAGGATTATTATAAAGATGCCGGAACAGCACCGGCTGTTACAGGAGTAAATACGCCGGTAATTTCAGAGGACCGTTCTTCCATTACGGTATCATGGAGCGGCGAGGGTGCGCAGTTAGACGGAAAGTACCGCGTAGAGGTATCACAGGATAACGGCGTAACTTATAAGGAGCTGGATACCACCGCTGAAACTTCTTACAGCTATGTACCGGAAAATTCAGGTGACTATCAGTTCAGAATTACAGGTGTCTGCGGCGGACAGGAAAGCAATTCTATGGAAACTTCGTCCGTACATTTTGTACTGCCGATGACAGCACCGTCTATTGGTGCAGAATCCGGAAATGCAGCAAATACGGTTACATGGTCTGCTGTGCCGGAAGCTGTCAGCTACAGAATTTACCGTTCAACACAGCGTGCAGAAGGCTATACAGAGATTGGAACATCAGAAAGCACGACATTTACGGATACCACTGTGGAAAATGAAGTCCCGTATTTTTATACGGTAGTGGCAGTCGGACAGGATAACGAAAGTAACCCGTCAGCGCCGGTATCCATTATGGCAACGGCAGGGCACACAGGCGAATACATGTTCGGTTCTCAGGCGGCACAGATGACGGTGCTTGAAAAGTCTAATGATACGGTAACGGGAAATGAAGCTGCTTTAAAGTTTGCCTATGATGAAGCCGGAAAAGTATCGGTGTATGCAGGAGATCGGCTGCTGTCTGAAAAAGAAACGGCAGCAGGAGAAGCGGTGGATATAACGATTCCGTTACAGGACGGAAGAAATGCAGTAAAAGTTGTCTTTGAAAATACACAGGGCATAAAGACATACCGTAATTTTAACTTTGTTAAACTTTCATCATACGATATGGTTGTAGATGCTTCCGGTATCAGAACGCTTGACAGTGAGTCTGTACCGGTGTATACAACAGTAGCGGAAGCACTGGCAGCAGTGCCGGTAGACAATCAGGAACAGAAAGTTATTTTTGTAAAGAACGGTACGTATTACGAAAAATTAAGCATTACATCGCCGTATATCACTTTAATTGGCGAGGATAGCGAAAAGACCGTGCTGTGTTATGATGCGGCTTCGGGAAAAACAGACCCGGTAACGGGGGCAGCATACGGAACCTCAGGCAGTGCATCGGTTTCGATTGAAGCAGCGGCACACCATACATACATGGAAAATCTGACGGTTGCGAATACCTTTGATTATCCGAATGAAACGATTGAAGGCAAGCAGGCAGTTGCAATGCTTACAAGAGCAGATCAGCTTATTTTTAACAATGTACGGCTGACCGGATGGCAGGATACCTTACAGGCAGACGGCGGCGGACGCCAGTATTTTAAGAATTGTTATATTGAAGGAAATGTAGACTGGATTTTCGGCAGTGCACAGGCAGTATTTGACGACTGCGATATTGTCGCCAATGCGGCAGGCTATGTAACGGCGGCAAGTACTGAAAGTACAAAAACAACAGGCTATGTATTCATAAACAGCAGACTGCTTAAAAAATCAGATTCGGTGGCAGAAAATAGTGTGGCACTGGGCAGACCGTGGCGGTCAAATGCCTGTGTAACGTATGTAAAATGCTTTATGGACAGTCATATTAAGACAAAAGGCTATGATAATATGAGCGGCAATACCCACAGTGCAGCACGTTTTTATGAATATCAGTCCTACGGACCGGGCTTTGCGGTTAATACCGACAGACGACAGCTAGCCAAAGCAGAAGGAGAAGCATTGACAGTCAACGGGGTCTTTGCAAGGGAAGCAGGCGAAGGTATGGCATTTGCAGAAGGCTGGGATGCAGTAGCGGCATATGCGGCAGCCTCCGCAGATTACACAGAAAGCGGAGCAGTATCGGTAGATTTTTCGGAACTGGATAGGGCAATTCAGAATGCTGAGGGCTTAAACAGCGCCGATTACAAGGATTTCAGCACAGTTGAATCCGCATTAAATGCGGCAAAGGCACTTGACAGGACAACGGCAACACAGGAAGAAGTCAGCGTATTGGCACACAGGCTGATAGAAGCTGTGGCAAATCTGGAAACAATGACCCCGGCGCCGGAGCCAACACCGGAACCGGAGCCAACGCCAACGCCGGAACCGACACCAACACCGACCCCAGAGCCAACACCAACGCCGGAGCCAACACCGACCCCGACGCCTTCAGAGCCGGACAATAACCAGCCGGGAGATACGGGAGAAGCTGATGGCAGTCAGAATGGTAATGATAATCCGTCCGGCAGTGAAAACGGCGGAACCGGCGATGCAAACGGCACAGCAGAAGAAGGAAAGCAGGAAGACAACAACGGCACGTCCTCAGAAAATGATTCTTCTGAAAATGCAGCAGAAAATCAGCAGGAAAGTGTGCAGACAGCAGATAAAACACATTCCGTATGGTATCTTTTCGGTGCGGCAGTTTCAGCAATGCTGGCAGGATTTGCAGGCAGTAAGCGAAAGAAAAAGTCCGATGAAGAACTTTAAGAGTATTAAGAGCGACTTTAAAACAATAATTTAAAAAAGATAAAAATAACAGAAATCATATACCGCGTGCGGATAGGATTTCTGTTATTTTTTTTCAAAAGATGTATGAAGTCACGGACGGCGGATATCCTATGGATAAAAAGCGCAACCAGCGTAGAAATGAAATGAGGATTTATTTCGATGCAGACAATAAATACAGATAATATCAGGACAGAATTTTCAACCAGTGCGGATGAAAATATCCGCAGTATGAAAAAACAAATCCGCATTGAGGAGAATTTTGATATTTTAACGAGAGAAATTATAATCGGTGGAAAAAAGGCAGGATTCTTTTTTATAGATGGATTTGTGCAGGAAGATATGATAGAAAAACTGATGCAGTTTTTTTATTCACTCAAACCGGAAGATTTATCGGATGTGGATTCCTTTCTTGAAAAAGGCATGCCCTATACAGAAGTCAATAAAATTACTAAGCAGAGTGATGCACTGACGGCATTTTTTTCGGGAGTAACAGTCTGCTTTATTGACGGCTTTTCAGAGTGCCTGTCCTTAGACTGCCGGACGTATCCGATGCGTAGTGTGACAGAGCCGTGGAAGGATAAAGTACTTCGTGGTTCAAGGGACGGTTTTGTGGAAACACTTGTTTTAAACGCGGCACTTCTGCGCAGAAGAATCCGCGATCCCCAATTAAGTCTGGAGCTGATGGGGGTAGGCACACGCTCGCGTTCCGACGTTGCTGTCTGCTATATGGAGGATAAAGTCGACAAAAAGCTGTTAGACAGCATAAAAAGGCGAATTCAGGCAATACGTGTAGAAGCGTTGACAATGAATATAGAAAGTCTTGCAGAGTGTTTATATGAGCATAAATGGATTAATCCGTTTCCGAAATTTAAATATTCAGAACGTCCGGACACCGCCGCTGCTGCGGTTTTGGATGGAAATATTGTGATTATGGTAGACAATTCACCGGCGGTCATGATTGTGCCGACTTCGATTTTTGACATTATTGAAGAGGCAGACGATTATAATTTTGCACCGGTCATCGGGACGTATTTAAGAATTTCAAGATTTCTGCTGACACTGGTTACAATGCTTCTGACCCCGACATGGCTGTTACTGATTGACAATCCGCAGTGGCTGCCGGAGTGGATGATGTTTATTACAGTGTCTGATGAGATTACCGTACCGGTGTTTTTCCAGCTGTTACTGCTGGAACTCTCCATTGACGGATTAAAGCTGGCAGCTGTTAATACGCCGACCCTGCTTTCAACACCGCTCAGCGTTGTTGCCGGTATTGTGGTAGGTGAGTATGCGGTCAGCTCCGGGTGGTTTAATGCAGAATCCATGTTGTATATGGCAGTGGTTTCGGTAGGCACGTATTCGCAGGCAAGCTTTGAAATGGGATATGCAATGAAATTTATGCGGATTATTCTGCTGTGTCTGACGGCAGCGTTCAACCTGGCAGGATATCTTGCAGGAATCCTTTTAATAGCGGCAACGATAGCTTTTAACCGTACCATGACGGGATGCAGCTATATTTATCCGCTGATTCCGTTTGATAAAAAAATGCTGAAACGCAAGCTTTTAAGAGTCCGTCTGCCACATGGGAATGAAAAATAGGTGTGTACAGGCAACAGATTAAGCCCGCGAAGCGGGCTTAATTATTTTCTGTGCAATTTTGTGAAAATTGTATAGCATAAAAAAACCTTCTCAAAAATAAATAGCTTTAACTTTGTAAAACACGGCAGTATCTGGAAATGCTAAAGGATATAAAAAATGAAAAAAACAAGCGATTGTATAAAATACATAAAAATACTTTTTGAGCGTAAAAAATATGTACAAAACGCACAAATATATTTGTAAAAACTGCCGTTGACTTTTGGTTTGTAAAAAAATACAATGACTGCATTGTGCCGGCAAAGCAAAAATAAAGAGGTAAAAACAAGGAGGTTTCACAAGGTGAAAGCGAAAAAGGGTTTAAAAAAAGTATTGGCATGGGGCATGAGTATGGTCTGTATGCTGGCAATGGTGCTTGCAGGCAGTCCTATGACGGCAAAAGCATCTACTTCTACATCATGGAATTTTAAAAATACCGGTTTTAAAAATCTGGGGACAATTTCCTCTACGGTAACAGTGGATAACCTGTCACTGATTGCAACATCGTCAAAGACCATGTCTGTGATTGCAAACAGTCAGACAGTGGATGGAACAGCATATACATATGCACTGGCATTGGGCGGCAGCGGTTCGACAAGCTATCGTGCAGTCAAAGTACCGGTATCGGGAACAGATACCATTAAAGTAACCTGTATGAGTTCCGGCAGCGCGGCAAGAACACTCGTTGTGGCAGACGGTTCTGGAAATAAGCTTGGCACGATGAATGCAGGTACAACGGCTGCAACGGTTTCATATAATTATTCCGGTTCATCAGGATACGTGTATCTGTATTCCTCAAACAGCGGTATTAACATTTACAAGATTCAGGTGGACAGTTCTGCTTCATCCGGTTCTGGAAGTTCATCTTCAGGCAGTTCCACAACTGATACCAGCAACGGAACAGTCGTTACTTCATTTTCAGAACTGACGGCGGCTGAAAAAGCGGGCGGCGGCATTGTCTATGTGAAGGGCAGCAGTATCAGCTGTACGGCACAGCTTGCATTAAAGGCTTCCAATGCAAATGTATCCATTGTCGGTGTAAAAAACAGTGACGGTACCTATCCGGTGTTAGACTTTTCAGCATTCCGTTCAGCTTATATCGGAAAAGCAACAACGGATTCAGAAGTCGGCATCCGCATTTCAGGAAGCAATTATATAATCAAGAACCTGATTATCCAGAAAGCACCGGATAACGGCATCCAGATTAAGGGAAGCAGCGCAGGCAACAATACGATTGAAAACTGCATCGTGCGTTACAACAATGATGCCGGGGTGCAGATTACAGGTGGTGCATATAGCAATACCATGCGTTTTGTATACAGCTACAGAAATTGTGATGTCTATACACTCGGTGGCAACGCAGACGGCTTTGCGCCGAAGCTTGGCGCAGGCAAGGGAAATGTATTCTACGGCTGTTATTCATGGGAAAATTCAGATGACGGCTGGGATTCTTACGACAAGGACAGCTTAACCTACAACCTGACATATACCAACTGTGCATGCTGGAACAACGGTGACCCGACTATTTTTACCGGGGAATACGATTATAATAACGGAAATGCGCTGGATACGGATTTACTTTTAGTAGAATTAATCAGCAAGAAGGATTCTTCTTTTGCAAGCAATTACAAAAAAGGAAAGTTCTCTCTGCCAGGCGGCAGCTTTATCAGCACCACACAGGGAACTTTAAGCATTGCAAACTGGAAAAGCAAATATGACGGCAATCCAAACGGATTTAAGTTCGGTTCAGTGAATACTACAAGCAGCTGTGTCAGAACCGTAACCAACTGTTTAGCCTTTGGACACAGCAGTAAAGGCTTTGATAACAATAACAGCTCCTGCACGGCATATTTAAGCAATTGCATTTCTTATGACAACGGCTACAATTATTATATGCCGCCGTTTACACTCAAGAAATTCAGCAATATCCTCAGCTTTTCAGGAGCATCTTCTAACAAGCTGCCAAGCGGATATACGGCTTCTATACCGTCTTCCTCAAAGCAGGCACAGATTAGAAGCACTGTCAATGCAACGGTAAGCAGTATTACAACACAGTGCAAGAACAATGTAATACCGGGAGAAGTATATTTTAATATTTTCAGTTAAGTAAATTGAAATGAAGTTGGGACGAAAGTTCCCAACGAGGATGCCGGCACAACAAAAAACAGAAAATAAGCGTCACGGAAAAGTTTATGTTTCCGTGACGCACTTTTACTTTATAAATGCTGTGACGGTATTTCAGTAATGCGCATTTGTAATATTCCCTTTCGTCTGATAATATGATGTAAAATTGATTTTTATATTGGAAAAGGAGAAATGCGAAAATCCATAAATTAAAGATTTTCGCATAACAGAATTGTGCCACAGGCGTCACAATTCTGAATTTATCGCAGAACTGAATAAATTCAGTCCGCGATTCTTCCGGCATTAAAATGCCTACAGAATAGGAGAATGTTATGAAATATATTGACCTGCACTGTGATACGCTCACAGAGTTAAAAGAAGGGGAAACGCTAGTCCGGAATCATAAAAATGTAGATTTAAAATCCTTGAAAAAGGGCGGGTGTGTGATTCAGTGTGCATCCATTTTTATTCCGACAGGGACGTATACGGGAGAGGATAGAAAAGAAGCTATACAGACAGAGTATGACCGTGTAGTTTCCGTTTATAAACGCGAATTAAATGCCAACCCAAAAGAACTGTACAGGGTTCTGACCCGGCGGGATATACCGGATATCCGGCAGAACGATAAAATGCAGGATTTAGGCACGGGTATACTGCTTACGATTGAGGATGGCGGCGTTATGGGCGGAGAAATGCAGAAATTATACCGTGCGTATGAAGACGGTGTACGCCTTGTAACCCTGACATGGAATCATGAAAATGAAATCGGATACCCAAACAGCACAGACCGGGATATCATGCAGAAGGGCTTAAAACCGTTTGGATTTGAAGTGCTTGAAGAAATGAACCGGCTCGGCATGGTAATTGATGTATCGCATTTATCGGACGGCGGATTTTTAAATGTGGCAGAGTTTGCAAAAAAGACAGGCATGCCGTTTGTAGCATCCCATTCCAATGCACGCGCCATAACGGCGCACCCACGCAATCTGCCTGATATGTATATAAGGAAGCTTTCGGAAGCGGGCGGCGTTATGGGCTTGAATTTTGCATCGCATTTTCTTTCGGATACACAGCCGCCGGACGGTGAAAGCCGTATCTGCGATATGGTTACACACATTCTGCATATCCGCAAAATTGCAGGCAGTGAGGTGCTGGCAATCGGTTCGGATTTTGACGGGGTGGAGAGCCGGATGGAAATTGACAGTCCTGCCAAAATGGTCATGCTGTATGAAACACTTCATCAGACAGGGCTTTCGGAGGATGAACTGGAGAAAATATTTTACAAAAATGCACAAAGAGTATTGACCGCTGTTTTACGATAATCCCGGTTTTATAATTTTTTTTATTTTTTTTCGCTAAATTAATAATTATCCCGGCAGATTTATGGTATGATTATATATATGCGGTATTGGGGTTAAAAGTCCCCAAACGATGATTTTTACGGATTATGTGCTAGAACGAAGATTGGAAAGTGGATGGTCATGAGTAGAGTAATTGGAATTGACTTAGGGACAACAAATAGCTGCGTTGCAGTGCTGGAGGGCGATGTGCCGACAGTGATTGCCAATAAGGAAGGATACCGGACATCTCCGTCTGTTGTGGCTTTTGCAAAAGACAAGACGATGCTTGTGGGAGATCCGGCAAGAAGGCAGGCGGCTGTCAATGCAGAGCGGACAATTTTTTCCATTAAACGTCATATGGGATCGGATTACAGAAAAAAGATTGACGGAAAAGCATATTCGCCGCAGGAAATATCTGCTTTTATTTTAATGAAGCTGAAAAAAGACGCAGAAGATTTTCTGGGGGATACGGTCACAGATGCCGTGATTACCGTACCGGCGTATTTTAACGATGCACAGCGGCAGGCAACTAAAGATGCGGGACGGATTGCTGGGTTAAATGTACTGCGTATCATCAATGAGCCGACTTCTGCAGCATTGGCATATGGTCTTGACAACGGACAGGCACAGAAAATTCTTGTCTATGATCTGGGCGGCGGCACATTCGATGTGTCCATTATTGAAATCGGCGACCATGTGATTGAAGTACTTGCAACGTCCGGTGACAATCATCTGGGCGGTGATGATTTTGATGAGCGCATTGTGCAGTATCTTGTGGAGCAGTTTAAAAAGACGGAGGGAATTAACCTGTCTAAGGATACGGCAGCGCTTCAGCGGTTAAAAGAAGAAGCGGAAAAAGCGAAAAAGGAGCTGTCATCCTGTATGACAACGAATATTAACCTGCCGTTTCTTGCGGTGGCAAAAGACGGACCAAATCATATGGATAACCAGCTTTCCCG
>ERZ779902.558-NODE-558-length-15985-cov-2.432768_pt1 | contig 15985 bp, 12 predicted proteins | sample MGYA00511350_ERZ779902 | MGnify/ENA primary metagenome ERZ779902 (study PRJEB29588, sample SAMEA2146908) | human gut metagenome | biome: human gut; feature: human-associated habitat; material: faeces | place: Denmark | collected 2008/2010 ...
TCCTTGATAGCCTGCAGCAAATCCTCGTTTGTGGCAGAGACTATCCGCACATCCGCTACTCGTTCCTTACTGCTGCCGATTGGTGTATAGGTACTTTCTTGCAACACACGGAGAAGCATGGATTGAATTTCATAAGACATTGTTCCGATTTCATCCAGAAATAATGTTCCGCCTTTCGCCATATCGAAATAACCAGCTTTGGCGGTATCTGCACCGGTAAATGCTCCTTTTTCATGTCCGAAAAGAAGAGAGGCTGCCAGTTCACGGGGCAACGCCCCACAATTCACCGCCACGAAGGGTTTATTCCAGCGTTCACTGCCTTGATGTATACTCTGTGCCACTGATTCTTTGCCTGTCCCGTTGGCTCCAAGTATCATTACAGCCATTTCTGAAGAGGCAACCAGCCGGACGTTTTTTTGTACTTGCAATATTAGAGGACTTGTCCGATGAAACATTACCTTTTCCTTTTTTCGTACTGTAACCATAGGCTTAAACACATCCTCTGCCAATTCCAGTAAATGTTCTCTATGAACAGGCTTGGGCAAGTAGTCTATTGCACCCAATTTAATAGTACGTACCACATCCGGAACCGATACATATTCAGTCGTAATTATAAATGGAATGTCTTTCTTTTCCCTACGGAGCCATTCCAATAAAGAGATACCGTCCCCTTCTGGCAGACGTACATCTGAAAGTATCATGTCGAATGTGGTTTTACGTATCAACGAGCGTGCTATCGGTTCGCTTATGGCCGTCACCGCATCATAACCTGCCTGTGCAAACCAGTCTTTCTGCATCTGCGACAAGCCTACATTGTCCTCAACAATTAATATTCTCCTTTTCATTGTTCAATCTTTTTATTTCGTTATTCGCTTCTTCTATCAGCATAGTGTTACACTTCAGAATTTGTTGTGTATGCTCTCGTATAGCATTATCATCAGTAACAAAGTCTTTCAGTAGAAGCCGATAAGTAAACAAGGTCTCATCCAATTTCAACAGCTCCCACATTGGCTGCATACGATGAACAATCTTACGCAATCTTTTTCGATCACAATCATTCATGGCTGAAGCTAGTTCATCCGCATCCCGTTTTGACTGTTCAATAAAGGACTCTAGCAGTTTTGTCTTGTCTTCAACATCTGCTAACATCGTACTGAAATCCACCTTATATTTTTTATCATCCCAGTACTCTTTAAGAGTTGAAAGTAGATGTAACAAATCCGGAAGAGAAAACGGTTTGTAAATACAGTCAGCAAATCCGGCTTCTAAATAATCCTTCTTCTCGTAGTCACCGCGTGCGGTCATGGCAACTACAGGTATTGTTCGCGAATTACCAATAGTTGAGTTGCGCAACAGAGCAAGCAAATCAAACCCGTTGGTTTCTGGCATTTGTATATCGGACAATAACAAGTCATAATCTATGTTACGCATAGCCTTAACCAACTCTTTGACGGAAGGGCATGCCGTACATACTATACCTTTTCTTTCCAGCATTTTCTTGACTACATCTCTCAGCATGATATTATCATCAATAAGCAGAACACGATGAGGCAGGTGTTCAAAATGAGGTTGCATCGAATTCTTGCTATTCACCGGTTCGTCTGTTTGCCGTAACGGAAGAGTTACACGGAACATGCTTCCCTGCTCGATGGAGCTGGTTACCTCAATGCTCCCGTCAAGCAACTTTACTAGCCCTTGTGTGATAGATAACCCCAAGCCATGTCCGTCGGCATTGGCAGCTGATGCCTTACGCTCAAACGGACGGAAAATGCGTGAAAGTGTCTCTTCGGTCATACCACTGCCGGTATCTTCAATTTCCAGTGATAGTTTCCTGCCATGGTAACAAACGCGAAAACTAATCGTGCCTGATTCAGTGAACTTTACGGCATTGGCAAGTAAATTGTCAATAATCTGCTCTATGCGTACCTCATCACCATAAAGTCTGACATCCGTGTTTTTGAAATCGCAGACAAACCGTATGCCCTTGTTATTGGCCATATGCGAGAATCCCGCAGCAGTGCGCTCTAACATTTCATGAAGGTTGAACGGGACATCTTGACGTTTTTCTTCTGCTTCATTCAATTGATATACATCTAGCAAGTTGTTGAGAAGATGTACTACATGAAGGCATACATCTCCAATATTTTTCAGGTAGATATTTCGCTGTTTCTTTTCCCGTGTGTTCATTGCCAGTTCGGTGTTGCCGGTAATAATATTCAAGGGGGTTCGAATATCGTGAGAAATGCTGAGGATGATATTCTTTTGCATGTCCAAGAGTACAGAGTTTTGCGAAACTAGTTCTTCCAAGTGTTTCCGCCCTTTTTCCCTTATACGTATATCCCTTAAAATAATCAGGTATGATACAGCCAACAGAAGAACCGCGGAAAGGACAAGACTGGTGATGACGAGAGTGGAACGGTCATGCGAATTCTTAAGATATTGTTCCTTAGTTGTAAGGACATTCTGGAATTGCCCTTCCATCGTAGCAATCAAGGTGCGTAGCTCTTGGTTCAACTCTTTGTTATAGTCGCGCAGGTTGTTTGCATAATTGTCTATGTCCTTCTGCCTTTCTGCTTGCATGGAAAGATACGCTTCATTCAGTGATTGGAGTGTGCTTGTTTCCGGAGGCAAGATTACAGTCTCCTTTGCCCCAAATAAACCTGGAATTCCTTTTTTCTTACGTGTAACCGTACGATGCAATGTGGCCTGGTGTATAGCCATAGGTAAGTGTTGAAGCAAGAGGCTGTCAGCTTCATTCCTTTTCCGAAACAGCTGCATGATCTGGCTAAGGTGTTTTTCTTTGCTTGTTAGTAAGTTGCGGAGTTTGTCGGTTTGTTCTTTGCTGACAAATTCTTCATTAGGCATCTTTTGCAATAAAGAATCAATATATAGTCGGACCTTACGGTATTTCAAAAAATCATTTTCCGACCATGATAATACCGTCTCTCCATAAGATGCAAGAATGGAAATATGGTACAATATGGAATTTGCATCATTGCGCACCTGACGTATGGCAAGGTTTTTCAGATTCTATTTTCGCTACTCGGTTGCGCTCATGAAATAATACAGAAACCATTCCCGTTATAACAACCGATAGGATGATATAGCCTGCAAGAACTTTATGCTGTAATAGTATTTTCTTTTGTTTCATATTCCTTGTTGATAATAGTAGTTAAAATATAGAACTCTATAAGATTATCTTTGGCGTAAAGAATCAAAATATCAACTTTCTTTACCCAAGCATGGTTTTAAACTAAACATACAAAACATATAAAGGCGATATACAGTGGTTGGAGGCATACCCTGTATATCGCCAATAAATGGAAAATTGACCCTAAAAACAGCGACTTGCTGTATAATAGTTTTCTTCCCGGATTTTACGATTAGAATCCGGTGAAGGCTGTTTCTCAAGTCTGAAATAATAAACGCCCTAATTGATATGTATACATCATTGCACAGCATTCTTCAATTAATTACAAATTTATGGATTATATTTTAATATCCATGGCTTTAATCCACTGAAACACATGAATATCAAACATTCTATTATAGATTTTCGATAAAAGAGATACGTTGTTCTTTTGATAGTTTATGGCTTCATTTATTGAGTAAGATTGCGATTAGGGTAGTATTCCAAATGATGCATCCACTTCTTGAGACAATGATTTTCTTTTACATCATAACATTTTTTACTCTGCGTAAAAATACAGCCAAATATAATGTCTGAATACTTTTAGTATTCATGAAAGACTTCATTAAAAATAAATGGCTTCAGAAGTGAGATGCGAGAAAAGCGATTAAGATTATGTACTCTCAATATTAGTAATAGGAATTGTATATTATATTACCAAATGAAATACAAAAATGCACTTGTTGTATAGAATGTACGTTTTAAAAATTTATTTATCTATATATAGCTAGATTATGAACAACTGCAAAAGTATAAATTTTATAGAGGAGATATTATTTGAAATGGAATTATCTGTATTTGAATCCACTTTAAGAAGGAGCATATTTTAAATTTTATCTAACAATAATGTTTTTAATACTTACAGTAAAAAAATGAAGGTGCGCAAATTTGCACACCTTCTGAAGCGATTAAGATATCAGATTACTTCCAAGAGCCTTTACCGCCTACTTGCATTACGCCTAAGCCCCCTGCAATACCATTGAATTGTGCTACTGGTACACCATCTTTGTTAAACCAATTTACTTGGACGATTCCAGCTGCAGCTCCCAAGCATTGCACATGATAAGCTGTTGCGTTATCAAATACAGCATCCCAGTTGTTATAAGCAGAATAAAAGATTCCGGATGCTCTAAAACCGGCAAGTCCTATACCCCAATGTTCTCCTTGGAATGTTTTATTTTTTGACGGAAGTTTACATTCAACTGTTCCATAAATAAAAGCAGCAGTTAAATTAACTTCGCCAGCACAACTTACAGAAGTACCATTAGCGGCTGGATTAGGGATTAATTTGACAATGCCATCTAATGTATCCTTCGAAACTTTGCCTTCATAAGCTTTGATGGTTGCTTCTTTACAAGCCTGATAAAACTCAATGCTTCCAACTTGTAAGTTTCTCATAAATATTTTAGTTAAAACAGGTTGTTGATATATAGATCTGCACTTGTTTCATTGAAGCGTTAAGACAATAATACAAATGATGTCTATGTTGAAGGTTGCACCTTGCCTTTAAAATGTTCAGTATAGAAGAGTTATAAATTACTAGGACCGGGAACAAGCCATGATTCGGGCACTTCAAAATAATCAATTCTCTGATTGCAACTTGAACATAACGGTATAATATACCATGCTTTATCGTCAGAAGATACCTTTTGGACATGAGCTCCTACAAGGTACTCTCTCGAATAGCAATCCTTCGCAAAACACTCATGAGCTTTCAGACCAATTTGTGATTCCCAATATTCAAGCCAAGAATTATATCCATTTGGTCTTGTAAAACGACTTGATCCATTTACATTTTTTACTAGCATGTTTACTAATATAGAGTTATTTTTATGTTATTATCACCCTTTTTTCAGAGAGGCATTCTGCTATCTTTGATGGTAGGAAGATAAGTTTAACCTAATGTATAGGACCATATCTTACAGCCAATTTGACTGATAACGCTTTATTTATACATTTCTTTTGGTGCACAGGAAGATAAGTATTGATATGGTATCTATACATCTGCAAATGTATAAATATTTCACTAACAAGCAAAGTAGTCATTTATAAATCAGCTTGTTATTGACTTAAATTATGCTTTTTCGATATACATTATATATAGTATATCAACTTGGAAAATGATTCAGAAGAAGTTTCTGTTGTAATAAAAAAACTGAAAGATATGGGATACGAAAATATCGTTAATAAAATGCCCAATTTAGAGCCATTTGATATATATGTTTTAAAGCATTTTATGAATGGTATTTTTATTAGGAAATAAAATTAAGTCCGATATGATAACCTCTACAGAGGAATTCATATCGGGCTTAATACGTTAGTAAGAAAGACTAATTTATGAATATGACTAATCTGGGAAATAGCGGTTGTATGTTTTGAGCGCTGATGGCGTGCTTGTCAATGACAGACTCCGGTGGATCATATAAAAGACAAGCCGTTTCTTGTCTGTAATCCATAAAATAGACAACATCAGCAACATCTTACCTATTAAGGATATTGTTTGAAAACTCTCGTATAGGATTTGTGAAATACCGATATTTTCACTCTTGATTATACTCATTTCCTGTGGAAATCTACACAATAGTGACAAAGGCATCAGTGTCTGTGCAATGGCATAGATGTATAATCCATACAGCAATATATCCGGCAATTGTAGATATAGGCTGTTTAACTTGCCAAGAAGCAATGTAAAAGTAATGGCAGAGACAAATCCTAATAATAAGGCTATCCAAAATTGGATGATGTAGTAACATTCACCGGATAAAGTCAATGAATATAGAGACGGAACAATGAAAAATAATGCAATGATAACCATGACAATTATACCATCCAGCATTGATTTTCCTCTAATGTTTCTTTCTTTACGCCTTACAGTCACATCATTAAGAAGCAGATAAATAAAGAATAGAACCGCACTACTCATAAAGTCCAATGAGGTAGAAAAAGCACGTGATACTTTCTCTTTTTTTTCATTGTGAAGCGATTCGTCTGTCTGCAAAGAATTCAGAGGATAGTTATATGTTTCTGTATGACAATTGATAGAATCTGTTGGGGATTTCTTATCAATGGCGGCAGCCTTTTGATTTATCCTTTGGGAGGCACATCTCAGCATATGACTTCTGAAAATTGTCAAACAAGTACTGACCGAAATAATTCGTAAACCACAATGCCCATATAACAAACCATGCGGCAAAGAAATGTCTGACAGTTGTTGTCACCACCTCATAGAATACAAGCATATTTTCCCGCCTTCCTTCTTCTGTAAACTTACAGATGTTGCGCATATATCTTATGAATGCAGATTTGTCTGTTAAACAGCTATAGACACTATGCCGGCACCTGTTCAGGACAAACAGCGTTATAAGGATAAAAATCGCCTGTTGTAAATCATTGTTCGTTAATATGTCGTTTATGAAGCAGCTGATAGTTCCATCCGGTTTCCTGATAATGAAATTTATGGTTTTCCATATGAAAGACAGAATTGCTCCAGCCAGAACAGGAATTAAAGTCAACAGAATGTCATACAGTTGGCTTTTATACCAGTCTTTATAAGTTTCAAACATAATCTTTATTTTTTACTCCAATATTCGTGCATGGATTGTACAGGATAGTCATCCAAAATTTTGGTGTTAAGCATAAATCTATATATATTCCCTGTTTCTTCCGTACTGGTTTCGAAACATTTGAACAGGTATTTCGGTCTGGAAATCTTGCAGCAATATATTCGACTGGGAGTCATGTTATACCCTGCAAATTTTTCCACATAAAGCATCAGACTACCATCATTATCACGGTCTGTGCAAACAACATTATCTGCCATTGAACGCAGTGCAGTAGTAAGACTCGCTTCTTTATCACACAGAATATAGAGGGCAACATTCTCATTGCGGCAGACCGACATCAAAGCAGAGAGGAAGAGATTGTTGATTTTCAACATCGGAAAACAAAAATCAATAATCTGCAAGTCATCCACTATGATTCTTTTTATTTTTTTCCCGTCAGCAAAACAAGTCCTGATTTGCTGTTGCAAATAGTAAATCAATTCATCTGCACTGATGTAACCGATGGCAATATTCATGAAGTGCATGTATTTATAGCAGTTTTCACATCTGGAGTTCTTTTCTCCATTTTGCATACAAGCTGCGCAATAAAGTCGTCTTCTGACAACCGTATCTTCTTTATTCATCAATAATATCAAGGTATGTTCATACTTTACACAGGAACTGAAGGCACTTCCGAATGTAATGAAACGCTTATATGTATTGGCTTCGCCAATAATGGCTGTAGCATAATTTCTATGACCGTAAAGAATATCGCTTTTGGATGGGAATCCATGATTGTTGTCAGGTTTAGACAGATCCTCTTCTTCCAATAAGATTTCGTTCAAAACTTCTTCGGAAGTGTACTCCATAAACTCTGATGGTATCATGGCATCCAAATATCGGTCAGTACATTCATAACCCTGATATTGGATTATGCCTTTATGCGCTTTGCTTTTTTCCAAATGTTGCTGGAAAGTGTCGGTTACTATATTAGAATGAGTATAGGTGATTGCACGTTGCAAATACCTGCGTTTTTGAAAATAGGTATGCAGGCTTGGAAAGACTTCAATACCATAATCTCTCTTTTTATACTGATGCCAACCAGTAGCTATGCCTTGAAAATTACTTTTTTCGATACATAGTTGCTGGAACATGTAATTATTGTCCAATGTATTTTGAAGATGAATGATGATGTCTGCCATATATTCCGGAAAATCCATATCTTCATCTAAGATTAGAATAAGGACAGTACTCTTCTTCCACTCGTATTTTATATCTTCAATTAATTTTTCCACATCTTGTGGATTGCATCTACGATCTATATCCAAAGCTATCAATCTGTCAAAGTAATAATTAACAATGTCGTCAGTTGCAATTTTCTTGAATTTAACATTGCTTGAATATGGATGTAACCTATTTTCTATTATTTGCAGCATTTCATGTCTGCTTTTATCATCGTAATACTCATTGATAGTATTGTATTTTCTGGGGAAAACTATATTCTTGGCATCATCATCCTTGTTGAGAGTCTTGATGTGCAGTGCATTGGTTCGGTTATTATAATGTAGTATTTCTTTACAAAGGAGCAAATCCGTGTTCTCTTGTAATTCTGATTTAGAAATAGCTATATTATCATTGTTGCCTGTAAAAAGAATGGAATCTGTATTGAAGAATGTGTGAGAAAAAGCAGGAATACCTTGGGCACTTCCAGTTGTTACATATTTATTTATCAGATCGCGTATACCACCCGCAATGATAGTATCAAGTAACAAATCATTCAGATAGGCAACGGTTTCGTATGTTGTATAGAAAGAAGGAGATTGATTTCGCTGAATACCTAAGTTATTGAGCAACTGTATTCCAAACAGTGTTTTTGCAGTCTGCTCATTGCCTTTAATAACAATAATCGTAGCTTTGTCTTCTGGGATTTCCAGTCCTCCATAAAATAGTTTGTCAAGACCGGGAATCAGTGTTTTCAATTTTTTGTACTTGTCGTTGTTTTCCATATTGGATGAGGGTTGAAGTTGATAAAATAGTTAAAACCTTAGCGAGCCAGTTTAAGGCTGACTTTAAGGCATGAGTGTGGTTTCTGCTTCTATGAAGGGAGTAAAAGGCTTTTGGACCTTTAGTAGGATAGATAATTTATAAGTCAGAACTTTGATAAACTCTATCATAGTTATGTTAAAACAAAAGTACAAATTTAATTCAACAAATAGTGTACAATAGTATACATATTTAAGCTCCAATATTTTATATGATAGTTTTTTAAAGACTAAATATAAAAAACAACTTATATAATATGCTTTACCACAAAGCGACTTCAGTTATTCTTAATAATTCGGAAGCGAAAATCTGCTAAATTATTTTTATTTGCATCTAATAAAAGTTTAAAACTATTAATATATTAAATATAACAATCTTATAATCAGTATTTTACAACATGCAAGAGAAAATAAATTGTAACTTTGCGCAAAAGCAATAGAAAATGAAAGTAAATGTCTTATCATATAAATATTTTAAAAGTGGAATAGCGTGGATTATCCTGATAGTGGGCATATTGTTCTATTATATTGCTTATTTCCAATTGGAACAGCAGTCTGTCTGGAAAGAAGTACTGATAAAGATAGGAGATGTGTTTATAATAGGTGTGATTTTGGGATATCTGTCCAATGCTGCAGCCTTCTTGGGAGTCTTTAAGCAAGACTTACAAGATATTATTTATGGCAAGGACTTCATCAAACAGAGGAAAGATATTTCTCCATTATGGGAAACAGTATCAAAACAGATGTTCAAAAATAAATTCCCCACCATACATAAGGAATTTTTAAAAGTAATAAAAAACTATTTTCCCGAAAATGAAGTTAGTTATTATAATGATTATGAATCACATATAACCATTGAATGGATAGATAAGAATACTGGTATGATACGTGTCAGAGAGTCTGTCTCATTTGAATTTATTGCTGACAGTACAGACGAGTTTGTATATCCATTAAAGACCTGGACAAGAGTAACAGATTCAAACAGTTATAAAAATGAAATCACAAAATTTACCGTAAACGGCAAGTTCCCGGAAATTACAGATAGTTCCGAGTATAGGGAACAGGATTGTATCTGCCAAGAGCAAAAGATAAAATTAAAAGGTTCTACAAAATATGAAATATGCTATGAACGAGTAAAAGAATATGATATTAATGAGGATAATTATATTGGTTTTCGAGCCAAATATATCGTAAACAAGTTGAGAGTCTGCTTGATTCATCCAAATGATATCAATGCCATTTTTACATGTCGTGGCACTCAGTTAGATTTTGACACAATTGTAAATGATAAAGGACGAATTGAAAAAAAATATAGAAGTATTATTCTTCCACGACAAGGATATGTATTTGCATTACAAAAAAAATAACTATTGTATTATGAAGATTCTATTTAATGACACCGAAGGATAAGGTATATTTGCTGGACCCCTTTACACAAGTTAACTTCTCTTTATTGCAACTTTTAAAAGAGGGTACTAAAAGCCCTTACTTACATAATCACCCCAGCAAATGCCGGGGTGATTTTTTATAAGGTTAATATTCCACTGACTTCATTTCATAAGGAGTCCTGTTGTTATAGAACAACTCGTACTGAGTTTCACCGATGAAGGCATCTTTGTTCTTACAGATGATAAATCGCTTGCCGTCACTATACCTTTGTCTGATATAATATGCAGTTTGGTGGTTTTTCAACAAAACAATATGCTTTCCGATAAAGCAAATGTCATTTCCACCGACAATTTCTCCGCGCCTGTATGGAATACATCTACTTAATCGGTAGTCTAAAGGGAAATACATGTCGTTGTCTTTCTGAAATTTCACAAATCCAATCTGTATCAATTCTGGTATTTGATTAAAACAGATTTTGCTTCCAAGATCTACATAATATTCCTTACCGTCTTCTATGAGATGTAAGTAGGCATCATCGAGCAATTCTGCATAATCATATTTAGGATCTTCCTGCTGACTCAGTTTTTCAAAGAAACGGGTACGTAAAAGATATTTTCCCTCCCAATTCCGTACTACACGAATACCATATGCCTGACGAAATATCTCTGTGTAGGATCCGGTTGATTTCCACCGTCCTAACCGAATGTCACGACAGAATGTATTATAGACTTTCTTGTCTTTTCGAGTAATACGAATATCCAATGGTTCTTCATAATCAGACAAGTTACAGCCACAATCAAGTTCCACCGGCAAAGGGTAACGGAATAATCTTGTTTTCTGGCATTCTTTTACCCGGTGTTCGAAATCCTCAACCATATCTGTCCAGCGTTTTTTTTCATTTATCCATTCTTCCAACAAAATAGGATGCAGTTTCGCCTTCCATTTCTGTTTGAAAAAGAGTTTCCCGCTTTCATCTTCAAACAAGGAAATATTATCCATTTTCTCTTTGAAAACAAATAACTTGGGCATCTCGTTATTGGGAATATAAAAATTCCGAAACCGGAGACCGTCACTAATACCATGAACCAAGGCTGCTTCTGTAACAAAGCTGTTCTCATCCATCACCCTGGTCTGTACTCTTGGATACAGATTTACACCATCGGCAGTGCTAAATTGCAAGAATTCAAATTTCAGCAGTCTTGGCTGCAAAACAAAGCGTATACCATTTCTTAAGTCTATCCACGGACGTTCACGGTCTATTTTTCTCCTGGAATACAATTTAGCAATTCCATGCAATTTCAGTTCTATCTTACGATATATACAAGGTAATATTTCCTTGCCACCTTTATCAGACACACCCACAGAACCATCTGCTCCCATTATCAATCTATAACCATAAGCTTCATCCAAATCATGACGTTGACCATAATGAGTCATTATAGATACCATTTCTGTACGTTCGTCAGGAGAAAAACTTTGCTGTAAGGCAGTATTCAAAGAAGGTATTTCCATGAAGTCTTCTTCAGCCTGCTTTAAGTTACCCTTTCCGGAAATCCTTCCTTCAAACATACCCTGCCAATCACGGTTATCTGAAGGTAAGCCAAAGATATGGAACAGCCCCACGTTATCCAATATAAGGCAATACCTTTTACCTTCGAAGACACGCATACCGCGACCAACTTGTTGGAGATACTTGGCAAGCGAGAGTGTAGGTCTTGCTAACTGGATAAATTCAACATCCGGACAGTCGAAGCCTTCACTGAATAAATCTACATTGACAAGCACTTGTATGGTATCTGAACTAACCTCTTTTCCAAAAGCATCAGAATCTTTAAATCTTTTCAAAAGCTGTTTCCGAACGGTATACGGAGTTTTAGAACTTATTACGACAGATTTTATGCCATGCTGACTGTAAAATTCAGCGATATGTTCCGCATGGTTAATGTCTATAGCATAGACAATACCTTTCTTGTTTGCAGCATACTTTAACACCGTATTGCAAAGTCTTTGAAGACTTGGCCGGACATCCAGCTTCTCACTCATTTCGCGAATTGAAAAATCACCATCCGATCCACGTCTTTTTAGGCTGCAAATGGCTTTTTGTTCCTCACTGTCTATTTTTACAGACATATAGTCGTATAAAGACAAGCGTCCTTCGGCTATGAATCTATTAGTTGTCCACGATTGCAGCAGTATGTCGAATATATCTGTAAATCCATGTTTCGTCAAACGGCAAGGTGTCGCTGTAACACCTAATATTTTAGCTTTTGGACAGTCTCGAATGACTGTCGTATATGTCTTCGCAACAGCATGATGAGCCTCGTCAATTACGATCAAACCGGGAGACTCTTTTACAGCAGAGTTATTTTGAGACAACCATTGAATAGACATAACCTTTACTTTGTCAGATAGATTTTCTGAAATATGTTCATCCATAGATTCCATTATCTGTTCAACGGAATCTTTAATCTGTTGTATAAGTTCACGTCTATGTGCCACAATCCAGACTATACTCTCATTCCTTTTCACCCAGTCGTACACATATGCGGCCAACAGATACGTTTTACCCGTACCTGTCGGCATCTGTACCATTGCGGATCGATGCAATTTAAAAACCGATTCAATCCTTTGTTTCATTTCAGTTTGATAGTCGTAGAGTTGTATTTGTTTCATGGAATGACAAAATGATTTTTTAAACAGAGGTTGTCCTTTTATTGAAAGTAACAGTTTGCTTAAAATCAAATCCAACCGTGCCATTTTCTCCAGAAGTACAGCCAGATTCTGAATGGTGCATCCGTAAGGACTTCATGCGGATAATGTTTGAAGAATGTACAATTTCTTTTGAGTGAGAAAGCAAAACGAATGGGGGCATACTTCATCCGTGAAGAACGCCGGATGCGTTTGTCGAATTTACCGAAATTACCGGAACGCATTATTTCTGACAATAAAAAGCGCCCTTCTTTTATATCCGGAGGAAGAATCAGATAATTATTCTTCAAACCGAAAACTTTCTGCATAACGAACATAACGGCAGAAGCAAAACGTGTCATGCCCATTTGTTGAAGAATATCCAATGTTCTCTTTTTGCTGTCTTCAGAAGCCGGACGATGCAGGACATAGTAATAGTCCATGAGTTGCCTGAGTCCGATGCCTTCGCCAAAAAGATGGCGATAGATATGCAGTAAAATATAGAAGCGATTGAATTCAATGGTCGGTGAGTTTATGTTTTCAGAAATATCCGGTAATTCTATTTCATTGGAAAATTGAACGGAAGCTTGTTCCATGAAGAATTTCTGCAACCTTTTGTTGTCAGCAAATCCGTTCATCCAAGAAGGAGTAAAATGAAGTTCCACTTCTGTATCCTTGAGTAGCGGGTAATGCACATGACAATAAGTTACTCCTTCTAGTTTTCCTTTATCACGTGCCAATTCCAATACAGATTTCCTAACCAATGAAAGTGAGCATTCAGAAGTTTTAGCCGGATGTAGCCAAACGTCAATATCTCCTGGCATACGCAATAGCGGGAAAGTATAAAGTGCGGCCATGCTTTGTCCTTTGAGTATGACATAATCAAATCCTTTTTCTTTTAAATTATTGCCAACGATAATACATTCCTTATTAATGCGCTTATTGAGAATACGTATCTGTTCAGATATGGCATACCATTTCAAAAGCAGCTTTTGTGGGGGTTTCTGTTTTTGGGGCAGTAATGTAATACCGGTAAATAGAACGCCTGTCAATGCTTGCCGATGAGCCAATTCATAAATGCCAAGCCAGTCTTTTGCACTAGGAATGCAGGAAAATTCCTTTCTGTTACCCAATGATATCTGAATAAGTTCAAAGAAAAGTGTTGTTAGTGGTATGATGGTCTGTCCCATAAAGTCTTATAATGTATTACGGAATGATGTCAAGTAATTGCTTCGGAATGCTTACAACGAATAGCCTTGACAATAAATTTAATACCACCGATGCAATTATCAGATTATTTATTGCCAAGGCCGACTATATTTTATTACAGCTATTCTTTTAGTTTGAAAAAAGCATTCAAAGTTACTGATATTCTTTTGTTTACATAGAATTATAATCAGATAATTGATAAGAATTTTCTATACCATATAGATTATAATTTGTATGAATGAAAAAAACATTCCGAACAATAGGTCTTCAGATTGGTTGTATATCCTTTTTGCCAATCATAGTTCCTTCTTATTGCAGGTCAAGTATTCATAGTCGGATATGTCATTCTGAACATCGTCCCATATCATGTGGTAATCCTCATAAATCCGGATCCAGTCCTCTTTTGACAGGTGCGGAAAGTAAGAGGAATACAAATTGCGGAGGTCTTCCAGCGACAGCGACGGGTTCCGGTGTAGGATATCGTGAATCTCCTCTTCGCACTCGAAGAGGGAATCATAGAATTCATCCGTCCCCTGGTGAGTATAGACGGCTGTGCAGTCCTCAATGAGATGTTCAATGAAGTCCAAGCATTTCTGCAAGTCTTTCTTGACGGTGATTTCCTCATCCATATGGGGATTATAATAACCACAACTGACATTTACACAGCTCACTCCCAGTCCGTTCTCCTTCAGCGTGAGAACATCTGTCATCAGCCCATTTTTCTCCGCATAGCCCCATTTTTCGGGAGCAGCCTCCCTGATGAACTTTTCGGAACACAGTTCTGTGAAGCTGATGGCAGTAATCAGGTCGGAATTTCCTCTTCGATCAGGTTGTATAACAAATCTCACGTCATCAAAAAACGGCATGTATGCTTGAGCACTACCTTTGCATCCGGTTTCTTCTTCGCGGAAGAACACGACTTTGATAACATCATATTTCTGCAGGCATTCCAGGCAGATGAATATGCCGTTTTTGTCATCAGCTCCTAAATTCTCGTACCTCCGCTTTGATGGAGAGTAGCCGAAAAGGATGCCTTCAGCTTCAATGACTCTGAAATCCTTTGAATGCCTACAATGGGATATTTGGTCCAAATGGCTCACTAAACAAGGATAGGACTCGGAATTGCCTTTGGTTACATACAAGTTGCCGAAACTGTCCTTTTGCAGACTGATGTTTCCGTGAAGCCCGTTGATATAGGAACAGAGGAAGCGGATCATTTCCTGTTCCTTTCCACTCGGACTGTATATGTTATATAGCTTCTTCAACAGCTGCGTATTCATGTTCTTCTTCATAAATGTTTATATTATTATCGGAGAAATTAAATGGAAGACCGGTTCTTGAATCCAGCGAGTCATAGTATTCTTCGTCAAAACAGACTATCAAACCGTCCTCCAACAGGGTTTCTATGGTATTTAAATGGATGGTTTGTGACTTGTAAGCCTTTTCCTGCTGATTCCATATCTGGATTTCCGTCAGTTCATCCGCATCTTCAAACCAGTCCTTGTCATATTCGGAATAATGCCAATAGTTCTCCTTGTGACAGTTTTCAGCATCCTCCCGGCATTGCTCACAGCAATAATATTCTTCAGTAATCTCCGAGTAGACGGAGTCGCCTGTCAGACAGTAGCTTTCGCACCAATCACAGAAAACTGTATCGTCATGATGATGATATTCACCGCAAGAGGATATATAGCGGAAATCCTCCAAATCGTCCACATCCACTTCGATTTCCCGTCCCTCCATGTAGCAGACCTGCGTTTCTGTACAATAGCGCTGGTTATATTCATCCCATGCCTCCTCGCTTTCGTCATCATCACCATTCAGATTACGGTCGGTCGTATCCAGCAGATAATCATCTGCCGAATGCTTGTAGTTGTAGGCCTTCCTTTCCTCGTAATCGTACCATTTGAAGGAGTCCTGATAGG
>ERZ779902.571-NODE-571-length-15758-cov-2.919633_pt1 | contig 15758 bp, 9 predicted proteins | sample MGYA00511350_ERZ779902 | MGnify/ENA primary metagenome ERZ779902 (study PRJEB29588, sample SAMEA2146908) | human gut metagenome | biome: human gut; feature: human-associated habitat; material: faeces | place: Denmark | collected 2008/2010 ...
CCCCTACAACTGACGATTGGATAGGCTGGTTTAGTTTTGACACACTCCCTTCGATAAAAGAAAAGTTTTGATACATCCCCTTTACTGTATCACTTCAACGTATCATAATAAGCGTCCAGCAACTTCTTTGCCGCAACAAAAGAAGTCAACTTTCCGTTCAACACTTCCTCTTCCTTCACAGCCAGCATAGAAGCTATTGTCTCATTATTATAAAAGCTGTCGCGCAGGTGCTCGTTGATAGACTCGTACATCCAATATTTTGCCTGTTCGTTACGGCGCTGTTCAAAATAGCCGTTCGCTTTCACAAAAGCAAAATACTCATCAACCATGTCCCATATCTCCTTGATGCCCAAGCCATAAAAGCCCGAATAAGTCAGGACTTTGGGCGACCATCCCGAATCGGGTGCCGGGAACAGGTGCAATGCATTCCGAAAATGGCTCGCTGCCAGTTTCGCTTTCTCTATGTTATTGCCGTCGGCCTTGTTGATGACAATGCCATCCGCCATCTCCATGATACCTCGTTTGATGCCTTGCAATTCATCACCCGTACCCGCCAACTGAATCAGTAAAAAGAAGTCCACCATCGAGTGTACCGCTGTTTCACTCTGACCGACTCCCACCGTTTCGACGAATATCTTATCAAACCCTCCTGCTTCGCACAGGATAATCGTTTCACGAGTCTTTCGTGCCACACCGCCCAATGAGCCTGCCGACGGACTGGGGCGAATAAAAGCATTGGGATGAACTGCCAATTTTTCCATGCGGGTTTTGTCGCCCAAAATACTGCCTTTGGAACGTTCACTGCTGGGGTCAATAGCCAAGACAGCCAACTTTCCTCCTTGCTGAAGCACATGCAGCCCGAATACATCGATGGAAGTACTCTTGCCGGCGCCCGGCACTCCGCTGATTCCGATACGAATCGACTGACCGGAATAAGGCAGACATTTTTCTATCACCTCCTGAGCGATAGCCTGATGTTCGGGTTTCACACTCTCGACCAGAGTCACAGCCTGGCTCAAGACAGTCACGTCACCTTTCACAATACCTTCTACATACTCTTCCACAGAGAACTCACGACGGCGCGGTTTCTTACGGAATTTCAAATAAGGATTCACGATGGACGGTTGTTCAATGCCCGCATTAACAACCAACCCTTTGTATTCTTCACTATTCTCAGGATGTTCCATAGCTATTTCTTTGAGGTTACTTTCACTTTGATAATTATTTTCGGGCTGTTCGGGTCATTCGTTATCACCAAGACACGAGGTGAGCCTTTCACTTTCTTGAGGTTATGTCCATAAGCCGTAATCTTCATCTTAGTCGTCGCTCCCGGCTTCAAGGTACGTTTCTTCAACTGCACTCCCAAAGCAGAGTTGAACACTTGCAAATCACGTATTTCCAAATTAGACTTACCCACATTCTTCACTATAATCGTCTGCGAGCGTTTCTCGTCAGCGGCCAATTCTCCCATGACCAGCTCTTTGGCAGAAAGATGAATAACGGGAGGATTCAGGCGTTCCTGCTGACTGATATGAGAGAAATCAGGCAACAGTACAGCCGAAACCGGAATTTCATTTTCCTCACCCACCTTGTCTCCGGGGAAACGAGACAGATAGACCGAAGCGGTAGTCAGTCCCAGTTTGGGAAGTTTTTCGGTATCAAGGGTCACCTTTATCTTTCCGGTGCGGTTACGTCCCAGCTTGTCGGGAGTGGCCACCGCACTCAAATAAGGAGGAAGATGCATCAACACAGGCGTATAGACCTTGTCCGAGGTATTGGCTATCAGCAATTCCATGGTCGGTTTATCTCCCCTGTTCGCATCGTCGAACTCTTTTTCTTCCTTATTCAGACGGATTGCACCGATTTGATAAGGATGGGTAAAGGTATAATTCTTAGGGTCGGCAGTCACTTCTCCGCGAAAAGCCAAATAAATAGGCTTGTCTGATGCATTACAATAAATGCCGATACTCTTCTGGAAACGGCCGAGCGCCTTGGCGTCAAACGTAGAACTGACTTCGCCCGTTTTACCCGGCAGGATAGGAGATTTAGTCCAGTCGGTAACGGTACATCCGCAGGATGTGGTGACATTGGATATCACTAACGGCTTATCGCCTTTATTTGTTATTTTAAAAGTTGCCGTCGCCGGATTCTTCCATAAAATAGTTCCAAATTCATGCGTTGTTTTATCAAAAGAGGCTTTTGGCTGCGCAAAGGCTGAGAGCCCCGCCCCCAGCAACATACTTATTATCAGCATTATGTATTTCATACCAATCTAAATTCTTCGTTTAAAGTAACAAAGGTAAGGAAAAAAAGTATTATCTTTGCATTACAAGGTGTTAAAACAAAAAGATTAGAATCACAAACTGGAATATTATGAAAACATTGAAGAATTATCTATTTATACTGGCTGCACTAGTTGTCACGCTCGGTTTTTCTTCCTGTGAGAGCGACGAAGATATCGGCTTTGATTTGTCGGGATTGTATGGAGTAACATGGTTCGGCGATATGGGCGCCAGCGACTTTGACGGTTATGCTCTTGACAGCTATATCACATTCACGTCCGGCTCTCGTCCCGACCACGGTGTGGGAACGGAAGATGTCTATTATGCCACTCCTCCCTTCGAATATTATGACACTTATAAATTCGACTGGTTTATTGAAAACGGACGGTTATACATAGACTACAACACCGGGCAGTCTATCGTTATCGATTATCCGCATATCAATGGCGGATACTTCTACGGAACAATAGGAAACTTTGATTTCCGATTGGAATATGATGGCGGCCGTAGCGTCAAAAAACAAGCGGATATCTCAAAATAAGAATAGTGATAAGGGGCAGAAACTTTAAAATTCCGTCCCTTACCTTGTTATTTCACTACTACTTTATATCCTCCTGTATGCCCGCCGAACTCGGGTGCATAAGCCGACTGAATCGTCGCTATCCCAGACTGATATTCTCCTGAGCGGGTCACATACACCTGATACTCTATCACATACATTCCTTTACGCATTTGATTGATAAAGAAAGAGATGGAAGCATCTTTCGTCGCTTGATAATACCCCAGGTTTGTGCCCAGACGATAACCGGACAATGTTGCCAACGGTTCCATACAGGCGGCACGCTCATCTTTAATCTGTACGAAATCCATATCCCGGTCTGCCTTTACTGTCAAACGAACGGTAATCTTATCACCTACATCCAACAAAGTACCTTCCTTTATGAGTGTCTCTCCTTTATAAAGACTGCGGCTGATGGACAAGCCGTTACTTTGCTCACCCACCCGATTCATATTCTCCAGATATTGAGCATACACAGCTCCCCAGCCCATGCCGTTGCCTTCACAATCCACTGTCACCTTCTTCAGATTCATCACATTGCCTTCTACCACCTTCTTGAGATAGCCAATCGGTTCTCCCGCCGATGTCTGAATCACTTCTTTTCCCAAAGTAATTTTCACGGCATCAGAGTTTGCCAATAAGTCCGTACCCGAATTCAGCAAGGCATATACAGCATTCACCGTAGCAATGGGGGTATCCCAAGTCTGCGTTTGCTTCTCTTTCAAAAGCCAGCGTTTCATCTGATTCAACACCTGCACATCTTTGGTAATATATTGCACTGCCTCCATTGCAGCGACTTCGGTCGGAATCTTGTAACTGAACCAAGAATAATGCGCCTTGGGAGTATCAAAATAACGTCCCATCTTTTCTGTCACCACCGAATACTCCATAAGTGACTGCATAAACTCTTTCGCCTTTGCCGTCTCTCCGGCCTGTTGTAAAACAATGGCAGAGAGCGCCTTGCCATAAATGGTCAGGTCAGCCGCTTGTGCACTCAACTTACTGATGAAGTAACGGTTCACACCGGCTTTTGCCCCGGCTTTACCGTTCAATGCACAGATATACAGATATTGAAGCGTCTGTTCTGAGGGACTAACCTTCGTCACGCCTTTCTTTTCGGCTTCTTTCATTGCCTTATATTCGTTCTCGGCCTGCACAGCAAGATAGTTTAATGCTTTCTGATACATGGCAGAGAGGTCTTGGTTCAGTTTTCCACCGGTCATTACCTGCAGGCGAGCCAACATTTCCGCTATCTGAGTAGTCATATAGCGGTTGCCCGGCATACCCTTGTACCAGCTCCACGCACCATCAACATTCTGCAACTCGTTCAAACGCGCCACGCAGACAGACAATTTATTACTCATCGTATTCAAATCAAACAAGGTGGCAATGTGTTGGCGTTGTTCTTCTTCATTCATAGCTTCGGTCAGCCACGGCGTCTCTGCCAGCAATATGTTCTTCAGCTCCTGATTCTTTTGCAACCGGCTCATGAAGGTTTCCTTTGTGCCTCCCTGTGCCAGCCAACTGTCAAATATCTGCTTGATACGCGGATTTGAACTCACAATGAACTCGGCCAACGCATTCGCATAATAAGCTGAAGCCCACGACAAGGCATCCTCTCCCTGCGGAACCGCAACCACCGGCAATGCCATGACAGCATACCATACGGGATTGCTCGTAAATTCCACTGTCATCTTCTGGCCGGATGCCGTACGACTGTGGTTATTAAACAGATGTTCCAATGAGAAAGTATAACTTCCTTTGCCGTTAACATCCAACGACACACTTTCCGTCACCCATTGTTTATCCGTCAACACCGGGATATATCGCTGCTCGCCATCACTGAACGTATCTCCGTCGGCCACCATGCGGCATGCCAATATGGTATATTTATCAGTGACGTCAAAAGTAAAGTTCACATTGCCCGTTTCTCCCGCGTTCACTCCGAACTTCTGTTTTTGAGTATAGAGAACCTTCTCCGTTTCAGGATTAAAAAGTTCCATTCTGACTGTACCGCTCACAACTTTATCCGACAGGTTAATCAGTGAAGCTGCTATGTTTGCCTTATCGCCCACACGGACAAAACGCGGCATATTGGGTTGAAGCATGAACTCTTTGGCGGCAGTAGCAGTCGCCTCTATCCGGCCGTAGTCCACCTCCTTGGTATGTGCCAGCCCCATAAACTTCCATTTTGTCAAGCTTTCGGGCAATACAAACGAGATGCTGACCTCACCCTGCCCATTGGTACGCAGCTGCGGGTAGAAGAACGCTGTTTCGGCAAAGTTCTGACGCACCTGCACGTTTCCTGTTTCTTCCAAAGCACCCGCATCCATCATCTTCGCGTTCTCGAAAGGAACCACTTCTTCCTCAAATACCACATTTTCAAGCACCACATCTTGGGCAACCGCAGCTTCCAATTGGGTAGTAATCAACTTCGCTCGCCGTGCATAATTAACAGCACCAGACAAGCCCTTCATGGCATAAGGCACAACATTTCTGATGCCCGGAACCAGCAATTCACTATAAGAGAATGAAGAGGTATTCAAACTCTTGAAGGGGAAATTGACATAGATATATTCAGTCCGTGCATACCATCTGTTCCATTGGGAATGTGGCATGCGACGGTTGAAGTTCAAACGGAAGAAAAAGTCATGCTTATAGAACTGATCCAAAGAGGCATCGTACATCGTAGCCAACAATTCGGCATCGGCCGGACGGCCATCGGGATAAAGCACGCTCAGTTTCCATTCTTCCTGCTGACCGGGACGGAGTTTATCGCGGAACGTATTCCACTTCAACTGCAATTCCTTGTCCGGTTCAGGTTTGGTAATCTGTGCATAGTGCGTATAAAGTTGTCCGTCTTTCACAAAAGCGACACTTACCATTACCCCATTTCCATACTCCTGCTTGTAAATAAGAGGGAAGCTGACAATGGAATCGGAGAACTGCACGCGTCTGCTTTCCACCCGCTTATTGCCGGAAAAGACATCATAAAGAAGATAGATACTCTTTTCACTGCTGCCAACATAGATAGTAGCCGGAGAATCTCCTTCAAATTCCTCTCCGTCCTGATAGAACCAATCAGCGGTGGGTATCGGCGGCCGTTTGTCGTCGAGCGAGAACAACAGAAAGTCTTGGGATGCCGTACATTCTCTGCCCTGCGCATCCTTAGCCGAAATCCTCAGGACATAAGAGCCGGAAGGAAGTCGGTACAATGCTTCGGGCAGAAACTTTTTATTGGATGCGGTCGTAGCCTGCAACACCTTCTCACCGGTTTTATTATTCCTGTCATTGGATTTAAACACCTGATAAACAATCTCCGTGTCTACCGGTTCTCCCGATAAGTTAGTGGCAGAAAAGGTCAATTCCCGGGCTTTCTCTTTCACTGTCTGTGCAGACAAGCCCTCGATAGCCAGCACAACAGAAGTCTTACCCAATGGCAACGACAGATTGGCCTGTTGCGTTTCGCCCGCACCGTCGGTCACATCCGCCTGTACCTGATAAGTATAATACCATGCCGCACCGTCTCTCACATCAGAGTCCACCTCAAAATGTACCGGAACTGTAAATTTACCTTCGGCATCTGTTGTCGTTTCTCCGTTCCAAACGGCAGACCGGGACCCCATAGACCGCCAGACCCAAGAGAAAGAACGGCTGATACTATAATTCACTTTCGCGTTCTGCACCGGAGCACCCGCAAATGTTCTTGCCACACCGGTAAGGAGCACAGAATCGCCTATTTGATATTCGGCCTTGACCGGTTCAAAAGTCACATCAAACATAGGGCGTTTATACTCTTCCACCCTGAAACCGCCGGAAGCAGAACCGGCCTGCAACCTGAAGTAACCGGTCAGACAGGGAGAAGGCAGTGTGAACTGACCACTGAAAGACCCGAACGAGTTGGTTGTCACCTTCACCTCGCCCACCTTATTATTATTGACATCATACAGCGTCACCGTATATTTTTTATCGGCCAATACCTGAGTGTCATCCTGCTGCTGTTTATATGCAATGCCCGAAACATAAACCGTTTGTCCCGGACGATAGATGGAACGGTCTGTGAACAGATTCAATATTTCCTGTTCATATTCCTCCGAAGGAGCATAATAAATCTGCTTCCACAAATCAGTAATCGGCATAGCTGTATCGCCCATCGTACGGGCATTATACATAATAGTCCTCTTCTTGTCGGGGAAGCCGAGCTTCAGTGTACCTTCTTTATCAGCCGGATAGGTTTGCGATGGCATGAAACGTCCGTCCGTACCGGTATAAACCACCACTTCGGCATCAGGCACAGGATGTCCGCTTTCGGCATCCACCACTACCAATTCCAAATCATCGCCAGGCAAGGGACGATAAATCACTCTCAAGGCAGTGACATACATCAATGTTCCGCCTGATTCGCCGACTTTTCCTTTTGGCACAGCCTTCAAGTAATATATACCCGGCTGCGGAGCCTGAATCCGCAACGTAGTATCAACCGGCAAATAATCGGCAGTCCCTTTCAACGGAAAGTACTCCTCCTTTTGCAACTTACCATACTTCGCAACGAAATTTTTCATATTACTAGCCCACATCACAGAAGTGACAGGCAAGTCAATCTTATACAGCTGCAAGGTAAAGCCGTTCAAATTCTTATAGTTTACTTTCAACTCTTGCATTTTGCCCGGATAAGCCGAAGACACCTCCAGCGACAGGAAAGGATTCAAAATTTCCTTTTCTATATTTTTCAGTTGGTTGACACCTACATAACGGGGGTATTTGGAAATTCCCTCACGTACCACTTTCAGGCGCTCCACCTGATTGTTTTGCTTTTGCAAGTAGTCCGACAGCGCCAGATAAACTTCAGCTCCGGCCTCCTCACCGGGATATCCGGCTATCCAAGAACGTAATTCCCTTTGGCAATCCTCATTAGAGAAATTCTGATTGAATGTATCAAACAGATAATCCAGTGTTCCGATTCCGGTCAATATCCATGCCGAACGATACTCGGGTGTATCATACAGTGTCAAGAGCGAACGGTAATTCTGCAGAATCGCCGCCACAAAATCACAATCGGACACCGGCACTACCGTATATGCCATAAAGCTCTTTATATCCTTCACCTGTGTCGGCAATGTGTTGGTCTGATTCCCGACAGAAGCAGCTTTCCATTTGTTTTGCTTCATCAGCAAGAGGGCACGACGCGCCAGCAAATCATACAGATTATCATGGAAATAGCGCCTGCTCATTTCTCCGACTTTTGCCATCGGCTTCAGCTTTTCCACCGAACAACCCGCCAACAAGTCTCGGTCTTTCAGTGAAGACTGCAGGAAATTAAAACCCCGCTTTATATCTTTCGAGATAGTCAACTCACCTAAGATGGAATAAAGCACAGCCCTGTCCTCTACCTTTTCTGTTTGTTTTGCCCAATTTTCCAGCTCTCTGATATCCGCCTCCAAACTGTCGGGAGTGACCAGAGCGCGATATTGCATGGCGGTCAGATAAGCCTTCATCATTTGCGGTACATCACGCTCAGCCTTCGCCTTATCATAAATTTTCATCGATGCGGACACCACAGACTTAGGAAGGTCTTTCTTTTGAAGTTGTTCTACCTCTTTCCACATTTTATCATAAGTTTGTGCATGCAATGGAGCAAATAAACTCATTGCCAAGAGCACTATCAGAAAATAATAACGAGTATTCATAAGCTTCGTCTTTAATTGTTCCTTTAACAAAGAAACGCATTATGTAGTTCAGCACTGCATAATTAATAGTTAAATTAACAAAACAAGGAAGAACGGATTTTCTGCAATATTCAGCAGCCATCCTTTCGGAATCAACCGACTATGAAGGTATAAGCATGGACTTAATATCAAACGAGGCTGAATTCTAAGAATCCAGCCTCATCTGCAACTATCTAAATGAATTGATATTCTTTATTCTTTGACCGGCGTATTGCCCAATGTTGCCACTACGAAATCATAGAACTTGGCAACCGAAGGAATATAGCAACGTTCGTCGGGTGAATGAGGAGAACGCAGGGTAGGCCCGAATGAAATCATATCCAGACCCGGAACAACAGCACCGATAATACCACATTCCAAACCGGCATGAATCACTTTCACTTCCGGTTCCTTGCCAAACTGTGCCTTATACGACTCCTTCATTGCTTTCAAAATAGGAGAATCGACATTCGGCTCCCAACCGGAATAACCGCCTGTGCGTGTCACTTCCATACCAGCCATAGAGAAACAGCTTTCCAAAGAAGTATTCAGGTAGTCCTTCATAGAGTCGCGTGAGCTGCGGGTCAAAATCTTTATTTCCGCTTTACCGCCACCGATAGTGACAATAGCCAGGTTGGAAGATGTTTCCACGGTATCAGGAATAGTCGGAATCATGCGTGACACACCGTTCTGACAAGCATAGAGGGCATCAACCAGATTATCTCTGATTTCATCGGGAACCATCATTGCAGGCAGTTCGACACGCTCCGCCTTAAAGCTGATTGGAGTTTCGTGCACGTGGTATTCTTCATTCCACAAAGCCTCGCACTCTTGTACATATTCCATCACATCAGCTTCTTCTTCAGCCGGAACAGTAATCACCACTTCGCACTCACGGGGAATAGCATTACGCATATTTCCGCCCTGCCATGATACCAGACATGCCTCATCATAAGTAATCACCTGATTCATAAAACGTGCCATCAACTTATTGGCATTGGCACGGCCTTCGTTGATTTCAAGGCCGGAGTGACCGCCGCGAAGTCCTTTCAAGGTCACTTTCAAAGCAATATCATTAGAATCGGTTTCTACCTCTTTGTATTCCAAAGTGGCTGTCAAATCTTCACCACCAGCACAACCTATATATAATTCGCCTTCTTCTTCCGAATCAAGGTTCAACAAGATATCGCCATCCACTGTCCCCGGTTTCAAACCGAATGCACCAAACATTCCTGTTTCTTCATCGGCAGTAATCAATGCTTCCAACGGTCCGTGTTTCAGTGTCTTGTCCTCTAAAATAGCCATAATAGCAGCTACACCCATACCATTGTCGGCCCCCAATGTAGTACCTTTGGCTTTCACCCAATCGCCATCGATATAAGTCTGGATGGGATCGTTTTCAAAATCATGTACTGTATCGTTATTCTTCTGGGGCACCATATCCATGTGTGACTGAAGAATTACTTTCTTACGGTTTTCCATACCGGGAGTAGCAGGTTTACGATAGATGATATTACCTGCTTCGTCTTGAAATGTTTCTACGCCGATACTTTTTCCAAAGTTCAGCAAGAACTCTTGAATCTTCTTCAGATGGCCCGAAGGACGGGGAACCTGAGTCAATGAATAGAAATGCTTCCACACGTTCTGCGGAGCAAGAGAGAGAATTGTACTCATAACTTCTTAGTTTTATTAGTGAACGGCAAAGCCGCTAATCCATATATTCCCAACAAAATTAATAAAAAGGTTTGTATTCCATGCACTAATAGTGCAAAAATTCCTGCATCTTCTTTACCTACTCCATAGAGCATCATCATGGTTATGACCGCAAAATGCCACGGGCCTGCCCCGTTAGGAGTAGGAACAACGACCGCAATACTACCGACAACAAACATCACCAGCGCAGCCATGATGCTCAGATTGTCCGAGAAATCAAAACAAAAGAAGGACACGTAAAATTGCAGGAAATAACAAACCCAAATGGCAACGGTATAGAAGATGAAAAGTGGCATCTGCTTCACATCTTTCAACGAAAGGATACCAACCCACACATTATGCAGGATACCTCTCACCTTTGCAAACACCGCCACATTCCTTATCAGAAAAAAGGCCAGCACACAGACAGCCAAAACACATATTATAATAATGTAGAAATGAGCAGAGGTCAACACATCAGTCAGCGCCCGCGTATCAGTTCCTGTCTCTTTGAAAAAAGTAGCGAACACGCCGGCTTGCAGCAACAATGTCACCCCCGTTATCAAAGCTACACAGAGGGTATCAATCAGACGCTCTGTTACCACCGTCCCCAAAGACTTGGAAAAAGAAGTGCCGTCATACTTTGCCAAAATGCCGCAACGGGAGATTTCACCCACACGAGGAACAATCAGATTGGCAGCATACGACACAAAAACAGCATACACACAGTCTGATGTTTTGGGATGCTCGTCCAACGGAGCCAATGTAAGTTTCCATCTCCAGCCCCGGAAGATGTGACTGAACACGCCAAATACCAGTGAAAGCAGCATCCAACTATAATTCATCCCGCCATCCAATACCTCCCACACATGCCCGAAATTAAATCCACGGTACATCCATATCATTATCGCAGCTCCCAAAACCAACGGAAGCAGTATCTGCAGGCTCTTTTTTACAATCTTTTTTATATGAGTTCCTTCCAAAATCAACGTATTTTAAATTTATAATGTTTACCTTTGCACGATGCAAAGATACTATCTTAGCGAAATAAACCTATTTATTAATGATAGAAAAATAACGGAATGGGATTAGTCAAACCAAAAAAGTTTCTGGGACAGCACTTTCTTAAAGACCTGAGTATTGCAAAAGATATAGCCGATACGGTGGACGAATGTCCCGGTTTACCTATTCTCGAAGTGGGACCGGGCATGGGAGTATTAACCCAATTCCTGATGGAAAAAGGACGTGAAGTAAAAGTGGTAGAGCTTGATTTTGAGTCAGTTGCCTATCTGCGTGAGAACTTCCCCGCTTTGGAGGGGAACATCATAGAAGATGACTTTTTAAAGCTGAAACTGGAGAAGGTGTTTAATGGCAACCCCTTTGTTCTCACCGGTAACTATCCGTATAATATATCCAGTCAAATCTTTTTTAAGATGTTGGACTATAAAGACCTGATTCCTTGTTGCACCGGAATGATTCAGAAAGAAGTGGCCGAACGTATCGCCGCCGGTCCGGGCAGCAAGACTTATGGCATCCTGAGTATCCTGATTCAAGCGTGGTATAAGGTGGAATACCTGTTCACCGTGCACGAACATGTATTCAATCCGCCCCCGAAAGTAAAGAGTGCCGTTATCCGAATGACACGCAACGAAACGAAAGAACTGGGATGCAACGAAAAATTGTTCAGACTCATCGTGAAGACCACTTTCAACCAACGGCGCAAAACTTTGCGAAATTCCATCTCTTCAATTTTAGAAAAAGGAAATCCGCTAAGCAATGATCCGGTATTCAACAAACGACCGGAACAGTTATCGGTACAGGAATTTATCGAGCTGACCAACCGAGTAGAAGCCGCCCTGAAAGACAAAGCAGACATAAATTGCGGCAACGACATCGCCCGCAAGGGTGCAACAAGCAAAAAGGAATAACCTATTTATTTTATATTAACGGAAGAAAAATAGGATGAATAAAGAGGAATTAGAAAAAGTAGAACAGCTTATCGAGCAAAAGAACTCCGAGGAACTGAAAGGACTGCTCTCTGGCTTGCATCCTGCCGACATTGCCGAACTGTGCAATGAACTGGATGCCGAAGAAGCCCGGTTCATTTATCTGTTATTGGATAATGAAACGGCTGCCGATGTCCCCATCGAAATGGACGAAGACGCACGTAAGGATTTCCTGGAGATACTTCCTTCCGAAACAATCGCCAAGCGATTTGTAGACTACATGGACTCGGATGACGCCGTTGACATCATCCGTGAAATGGATGAAGACAAACAGGAAGAAGTCCTTTCACACATCGAAGATATAGAACAGGCAGGAGACATCGTCGACTTGCTGAAATACGACGAAGACACTGCCGGTGGTTTGATGGGTACCGAAATGGTCATCGTTAACGAAAACTGGAGTATGCCCGAATGTCTGAAAGAAATGCGTATTCAGGCAGAAGACATGGACGAAATCTATTATGTATATGTAGTGGATGACGACGAACGCCTACGCGGTGTATTCCCCTTAAAAAAGATGATTACCAGCCCTTCTGTTTCCAAAGTGAAGCATGTAATGAAGAAAGACCCGCTTTCGGTGCACGTAGACACTCCGATAGACGAAGTGGTTCAGTTGATTGAAAAATACGACTTGGTAGCAGTTCCTGTGGTAGACAGCATCGGCCGCCTAGTGGGGCGTATTACCGTAGACGATGTAATGGACGAAGTCCGTGAACAAGCAGAACGCGATTACCAGTTGGCATCCGGTTTGTCCCAAGACGTAGAAACAGACGACAGCGTATTCCGCCAGACCACAGCACGCCTTCCATGGCTGCTGATTGGAATGATTGGCGGCATCGGCAACTCCATGATTTTGGGAAACTTCGACAGCACCTTTGCCGCCCACCCCGAAATGGCACTCTATATCCCGCTAATCGGCGGTACGGGAGGAAATGTGGGAACACAATCTTCCGCACTAGTGGTTCAGGGACTTGCCAACAGCTCCCTGGACGCCCACAATACATGGAAACAGATTGTTAAAGAATCAGTAGTAGCCGTTATCAATGCCACTATCATTTCCATGTTGGTTTATATTTATAACTTCATCCGCTTCGGAGCAACCGCCACCGTATCTTACTCGGTATCAGTCAGTTTATTTGCTGTTGTCATGTTCGCCTCCATCTTCGGAACCTTGGTTCCCATGACACTCGAAAAACTAAAAATAGATCCCGCCATCGCCACGGGGCCGTTTATCTCCATTACCAACGACATCATAGGCATGATGCTTTATATGGGCATTACGGTACTGCTATCGTAATTCTCTTTCTTTATAATGTGTCGGGCACGGATTTCATACTCTGTATCATTATATTAAGTGTAACAAAGAATGAGATTCGTGCCCGAAATACAACATTTATCGGCCTACAATAAAAAAAACAGGCAAAATAGTATGAAGTTCTAATTTATTTCTTTTAATTTGTAAATTGTTGCTATAACAAGAAAGCTCACTTTAAAAATCTATACGATGGACTCGAATGAAACTAATCGCCCTTTAACCGAAGTTCCGATGGACAAGACGCCCGAAACTTTGGTATCATCCCCCGCCCAAGCGGAAGAGAATGACACTATGTATGTACCTAAACAAACCAAAGAAGAGGTCATTGAACGTCTAAAAGAACTCAACGAGGATGCTTGCAATGCCGACAAACAAGAGTTGGACTTGCTGAAACAAACTTTCTACAAGCTACACAAAGCAGAACAGGAAGCGGCCCGTAAAACATTTATGGAAGCCGGTGGAGCACCCGAAACATTTGTAATGCCTTCAGACGACTCCGAAAGCCGTTTCAAGGAAGCCATGAGTTCCATCAAAGAGAAAAGAAGTGCCATGCTTGCGGAGCAGGAAAAAGAAAGAGAAGAGAACCTGCAGAAGAAACTGAACATCATTGAAAAACTGAAAGAGCTGTCCGAATCTCATGACGACGCCAACAAAGCCTACAATGAATTCAAAAAACTGCAGCAAGAATGGAATGAAATCAAGCAAGTTCCGGCAGCCAAAATCAATGAACTATGGAAGAGTTACCAACTTTACGCCGAAAAGTTCTACGATCTGATTAAGCTGAACAATGAATTCCGTGAATATGATTTCAAGAAAAACCTCGAAATAAAGCTGCATCTTTGCGAAGCTGCCGAAAAACTGGCCAACGAAGAAGACGTCATTTCTGCTTTCCACCAATTGCAAAAGCTGCATCAGGAATTCCGTGATACAGGCCCCGTAGCCAAAGAATTGCGCGAAGAAATCTGGACACGCTTCAAGACTGCTTCAACAACCGTAAACCGCCGTCACCAGCAGCACTTCGAAGCACTGAAAGAAAAAGAGCAACGCAACTTGGATGAAAAGACCGTCATTTGCGAAATTGTGGAAACAATGGAGTATGACACATTCATCACTTTCCAGGATTGGGAAAATAAGACACAGGAAGTTCTTGCCCTGCAAGCCAAATGGAAAACAATCGGCTATGCTCCGCAGAAAATGAATGTGAAGATATTCGAACGCTTCCGCTCGGCATGCGACGAATTCTTTAAACGCAAAGCAGAATTCTTCAAGTCTATCAAGGAAAATATGTCCGGCAATTTGGAGAAGAAGAAAGAATTATGCGAAAAGGCTGAAGCACTGAAAGACAGCACAGACTGGAAGGCTACTGCCGAAGTATTGAGCAAATTGCAAAAGGAATGGAAAACCATCGGCCCGGTTCCAAAGAAATATTCGGAAATGATATGGAAGCGTTTCATCGGTGCTTGCGACTATTTCTTTGACCAAAAGAACAAGGCTACTTCTTCACAGCGTTCCGTTGAGCAGGAAAACATGGCACAGAAGAAAGAAATTATCGAAAAGCTGAGTGCAATCAACGCTCAAGAGACTCCTGATGAAGATGCCGGTAATACCATTCGCGAACTGATGAAGGAATGGAATGCTATCGGTCATGTCCCCTTCAAGGAAAAAGATAAATTATACAAGCAATATCACGCAATAATCGATAAGTTATTCGATAAACTAAACCTGTCTGCTTCTCAGAAGAGGTTGAGTAACTTCAAGTCAAACATTGGTAAAGAAGGTAATATATACCGTGAACGTGAAAAGCTGGTTCGTGCGTATGAAAATATGAAAAATGAAATTCAAACGTACGAGAACAACTTGGGATTCCTGTCCAGTTCGTCAAAGAAAGGCAGTAATCTGGTAACAGAAATGAATCGTAAGGTTGAAAAGCTGAAAGCTGATTTGGATTTGATACTGAAAAAAATCGAAGTCATTGACCAGTCAGTCAATAAATAAAGAATAAAAGAATTATTCTTATATCTTGATTCCGCCATCTTGATTAGAAGGGTTTCCTTTTATATTGAGATGGCGGTTTTTCGGTTAGTTATTATTCTTTTTGGGGAGGGGTAACATATCAAGCAAACACCTGTCCACAGGATGTTGTCTCCTCCGGTTTTCAAACGCTGCATACGTTTTGAACTCCCTAAGTCGTTTCATTAG
>ERZ779902.581-NODE-581-length-15617-cov-2.349055_pt1 | contig 15617 bp, 22 predicted proteins | sample MGYA00511350_ERZ779902 | MGnify/ENA primary metagenome ERZ779902 (study PRJEB29588, sample SAMEA2146908) | human gut metagenome | biome: human gut; feature: human-associated habitat; material: faeces | place: Denmark | collected 2008/2010 ...
CGATAATGTGGATGAGGAAACAGATACAGACGTTCCTAGCGGCGGTTATGGAAGTACAGACGATAGTGGTATGCCATTACCATTCAGCGAGGACGATGACGATTACCCATACGATGAACCGATGGAGGAATAGAGATGTTCAAGAGAGAAAAGAGAATGCATAGCTTTATTATCAGAGCGCAGGAAATCCTTGCAGAGGGAAAGAGAGAAGAATCGGCAAAGATGGTCATTCAGGGATTGCAGCATTATTCCAATAAAATCATTGGAGCAATACAGCCATATTCCAAAGCGGATGCAACATTGCTGGTTATTGCGTTGAGATACCTTGCAGACCAGGTGGAACAGAAAAACGGCTGCGCATTGGCAGTAAAAGCATTGAGCAAAACCATTGAATTTCCTGAATTGGAAGAGGTTGAAAAGGTAAGGAAAGCAACAGAGGGGCTGTAAAAATGAAAAAGATAAAAATATTTGTGATTGCAGCCATTGTTGCAGCAATCTTATTAACCGGGTGCGAAGACAGGGAAAATGATTCGTCAGACAATAAGGAGTTATACGGAGAGGATGTTCTGGAAACGGTAGGGAACACCTACGGAGCATCTTTTTGCGAGATAAGAGATACAAAAACAGGTGTTCACTATTTCGTATCAAAACCAGGAGGAATAACTGTAAGGCTTAATGCTGACGGAACACCATATGCGGATTAGGAGGCAAGCCTTGGAAAGGAGGCGATAAAGGATGAAAAAGGCGAATCGTGGAAATTTTGGAACCTGTGCAAAGTGCCATCAGCAGATATTATGGATTAAGACCATAAACGGTAAGAATATGCCTGTAAATGCCAGGCTGGTAACATACCGGGTTCCGAAAGAGGGAAAAGGAAAAGAGAGAATCGTCACACCGAATGGCGAAACAGTGAGTGCGGAAATTGTACAGTCTGGGACGCAGGATGCCACCGGCGTAGGGTATATCTCACATTTTGCTACTTGCCCGGTTGCTAATATGTTCCGCAGGAAATAAAAAAGGAGCCTCCTGCAATACGATGATTGACAATCGGCTCCTAAAACACAAAAACTACTGTCATTTTATTATGGCAATTCCGAAAAGTCAATCTGTAATTGTAGGAGGTCAGAGAAAGTGGGAAAAGCAGAAAGAAGAGTATCACTCACAAAAGAGGAAATAAGAGCACTCTGTGAGGAGGCTGCCGATAAAGCAGTTGAGAGAAGCGAAAAGGCAAGAAAAAAGAGTATTGCGCAGGAAAAGAAAACACTCCTGTGCAATACCAAAAAGCTATTGGAGAATTACACGAAACTGAAAGACTATGCAGAAAAGGCAGTCTGCACTATTGATGAGGCGGAGCAGGTAGATGAGAGCATCGTAAACATGGATGTTCTGTACGGATTCAGAATCTTTGACGAGGACAAAACGTTGCATAGGCAATTAAAGGGAATCAATGCAGTAAAGTTTATGCTTGCACATGTGGACCGGATGCTAGAAGTGTACCAGAAAGAATGCGAAACCTCATCGAATGAGATTATACAGCGCAGATGGAAAGTCATTCAGATGATGTACCTTGACAGAGAGAAAAAGAAGAGCACAAAGGAAATTGCGGAATTTTATAACATGGAATTATCCACGATTCAGAAAGATGCGAAAGAGGCACGAAACGACCTGACGGTACTGTTTTTTGGCTTAGATGCTATGATTTTACATGATTTCGGGAACCAGATGGATAAATAAAAAACCGTTCGGTTTATTTTGAATCCGTTTTTTTTCCTTTGACCGTCAATTCGACCGATGATATAGTGTATGGTGCAATCAGAAGAAATTCTGACTGTAAAGAATGTGGCTGCTGTACTCGTTCTTTTTCTCGTGTGGCAGGAGAAATACCTGCCACGCTCCTAAAATTAAATATCAGTAACATAAAAGTCATATCTGAAAACGGTATGGCTTTTTGTTTTACCTGGAATGAGGAGCGAAGAGGATGAACAGACGCAGGAGCCGGGAAGATGAAAGGAGCGAGACAATAAATGAACAGCAGCATTGAAATTGTCATGCGGAAGATTGGAGAACTGAAACCGTATGAGAATAACCCAAGACATAACGACATGGCGGTGGATGCGGTAGCAGCATCTATTCAGCAGTTTGGATTCAAAAATCCAGTTATCATTGACAAAGATGGAGTGATTGTCGCAGGACACACCCGATATAAAGCGGCAAAGAAGCTGGGAATCACAGACATACCATGTATCAGTGCAGATGATTTATCAGAAGAGCAGATTAAGGCGTTCCGGCTGGCAGACAACAAGAGCGCAGAGCTGGCAGAGTGGGACGAGGATTTACTTGGAAAAGAAATGCAGGAAATCATAAACATTGATATGAGCCAGTTCGGATTTTCCATTGGAGAGGATGAGCTGGGAGAGGAAATGCAGGACGATAAGTACACTCTGAAAGTAAAAATACCGCAGTATGAGATTACAGGAGAGTGCCCGGAAATATCTGATATGCTGGATAGCAGTAAAGCAGATGAGCTGATACAGGAAGTTGAAGCCGCAGACATCCCGGAAGAGATAAGGGAGTTTCTAATACAGGCGGCACGCAGGCATAATGTATTTAATTACCGGAATATCGCAGAGTATTACGCACATGCAGAACCGGAAGTGCAGAAATTATTTGAAAAGTCCGCACTCGTAATAATTGATGTGAACGATGCCATAGCAAACGGATATGTGCAGTTGGCAACTGACATCACAGACATTATGGAGGGCGAAGCCGATGAGGAATGATTTCGCAGTTTTCATACTGACACATGGGCGAGCAGATAATGTGGTTACGGTTCCTGCAATTAAAAAGGCAGGATATACTGGTAAGATATATTTCATCATAGATGATGAGGACGAGCAGGCGGAAGAATATAAAAAGAACTTCGGAGCAGACCGAGTGATTATATTTGATAAGCAGGCAGCATATGACCGTGCAGACACGATGGACAATTTCAATGACCACAGGGCAATCATTTACGCTCGTAATGAATGTTGGAGGATTGCGGAAGAACTGGGGCTGAAATATTTCTTGATGCTGGATGATGATTACAAAAGCATTGATTACCGGTACGAGGAAGATGGAAAGCTGAAATATAAGCCATCGCATGATTTTGACAGAGTGTTTGAAGATATGATTCAGTTCCTGGAGGTATCGGGAGCTGATACAGTGGCATTTTGCCAGGGAGGGGATTTCGTTGGAGGAGTAGACGGAGGAAACTTCCACAAAGGATTATTGCGAAAGGCGATGAACAGTTTCTTTTGCAAGACAGATACGCCGATAGAGTACAGGGGAACCATGAACGAAGATGTTGTGACATATACAACATTGAGTAGCCGGGGACACCTGTTCTTTTCAAATACACAATATTGTGTGGTACAGTTGCCAACCCAAAGCCTGTCTGGAGGAATGACAGATGCGTATAAGGAGGGAGGCACGTACCTGAAAACCTTTTATGCGATTATGAGTATGCCGAGTGCTGTAAAAGTCAGTATGATGTACACCACGCACAAGAGGATACACCACAGGATAAACTGGGAACACACAGCCCCGAAAATCCTGAACGAAAAGTGGAGGAAAGAGAGAAAGGAGGATACCTAAAAATGGAGAAAAACATAACCGGCGAAAAGATGTTAAGCCACATAGACAGGATTGTAGGGGAAAAGAAACCCATAACAGCAGATATATTCATCACAAATTATTGCAACAACAGATGTCCCTATTGCACCTACGGACGGTGGGAGCTGGATACAGGGGCGCAGGCAATGAGATATGAGGATTTTATCATATACGCAAAAAGACTGGCAGCTATGGGCGTACAGGGATTCATACTGACCGGTGGAGGAGAGCCGACCATCAATCCTGATTTTGAAAAGATTGCAGGATGGCTTACCGAGAACAATTTCCAGTGGGGAATAAATACGAATTTCAATAAGCTGGTAAAGGTCAAACCGAATTACTTGAAAGTGTCCCTTGATGCGTACAGCAATGAAAGCTATGAGCAGTTGCGAGGCGTGGCGGCATATGAAACAGTCCGGGAGAACATAAAAGCGTATGCAGCATGGAAAAAAGAAAACAGTCCTGGCACATCTCTTGGAATCCAACAGCTTGTAAAAGAGCCGGAGGATGTAAAGAGATTTTACGATGCAAATAAGGACCTGGACGTTGACTACATGGTTTTCAGACCAGTGGAAAGCACCGCAGGAAGTTACTACAGGGATGAGAGGAAAAAGAGAGATGCGGAGGAAATAAAGAAAATCGTATCGGATATGGCGATGGATGATGAAAGGGTGACGCTCAATTTCAAATGGGGATTACTCGACAGGCAGGAAGAGAGATGCACCGCAAGCTGGGCGCAGATGGCTTTAAATGAAAAAGGCGAAGTCATGTACTGCTGTCATAAGCCGTATCAGATTATAGGTCATATCATGGACGAAGATATTCTGGCAAAGAAAATGGCGGCGGTAACGGATATGTCAATGTGCGACATACCTTGCAGAATGACAGCCCCTAATCTGGAGGTCAAAAAGATGGAGCAGGCGAGAAAGGACGCTTGCTTTATTTAATTTTATCGGAGTTGAGAACGAAGCGAGGTGGTGGCATTGGCAAATGACGAAAATCTGATACCTATGAACCGCCGAACAAAGAGCGAGCAAAGAAAAATTGCTACAGCAGGAGGTAAAGCATCCGGGGCAGCGAGGCGCAAAAAAAGGGATATGCGAAAGGCAGCCGAAATGCTGCTGAATATGCCGGTATCGAATAAGCAATCTACCATGAAAGCCACGCTCACAGCTTTAGGAATTGACGAAGAGGATATGGACTACAGTATGGGAGTGATGGCGGCAATGCTGGTGCAGGCGGCAAATGGAAATGTAAATGCTGCGAAGTTCCTAAGAGATACCGCAGGGCAGAATCCGGCACAACAGCTACAAGAAAAAGAATTTGCATACCGGAAGAAACAGGACAGAGAGGCGAAGAAAGCCGAAGAGGATGGAGGCATGACCGGCGGCACGCCAGTTGAAATATATCTGCCAGAAAAGGAGGACGAGGACGATGAGTAACATCAAAGTCATACGGCCACAGAAAGGACCGCAAGAGAAATTCCTTTCAACAACAGCAGATATTGCTATTTACGGAGGAGCCGCAGGAGGCGGAAAGTCATACGGATTGCTGATTGAGCCTTTGAGGTACAAGAACAACAAAAGGTTTGGTGCTGTAATATTCCGACACGAATATAAGCAGATATTCAACCAGGGCGGCTTGTGGGATACGAGCAATGACGTATATGGAGATATAAAGGGAGCCGATGGAAGATACAGCGCAGGAATGTGGAAATTCAGAAACGGTATGACAGTCGCATTTGACTATATCAACCGGGATGATGATTTACAGAAATGGCAAGGTTCGCAGATAACCATGATAGGGTTTGACGAGCTTACCCATTTTTCCGAGAAACAGTTTTTTTATATGCTATCCCGAAACCGAAGTGTTTGCGGAGTAAAACCATACATGAGAGCAACTTGCAATCCAGATGCGGATTCGTGGGTTGCTGATTTTATTTCATGGTGGATAGACCAGGACACCGGCTATCCGATAAAAGAACGCTCCGGCAAGAAGAGGTGGTTCGTCCGCATCAACGAAACTGTTATGTGGGCTGCCACAAGGAAAGAGGCTGTACAGATTGCCCTTGATGCCAATATAGGCGAGGAAGAGGCAGAAACAATGCCGAAATCTGTTACATTCATTATGTCCACGTTGGATGATAACAAAATTCTGATGAAAGAAAACCCAGGATACAAAGCGAACCTGCTAGCCTTGACGGAGGTTGAGAGAGAAAGACTTCTCCGGGGAAACTGGAAGATTAAGGCAGCCGCAGGCTTGATGTTCCGACGTACAAAGGCAAATATGCTGGAAGAGATACCAACAGACGTTATCAAGTGGGCGAGAGGTTGGGACCTTGCAGCCACATCAGAGGATGAAAAAGGCGACCCGGCATATACAGCCGGTGTTCTCATTGGCAAGAGGAAGAACGGACGATATATCGTAGCAGATGTTATCAATAAGCGGCTAAGCTCGGCAGATGTGCGAGAGATTATAAAACAGACCTGCATAACTGACAAGGCGAAGCATAAGAGAGTCGCAACAAGACTTCCGCAAGACCCAGGGCAGGCAGGAAAAGACCAGGCGCAGAGCTTCTTAAAACTCTTAGCCGGTTTTACAGTCAAGTGCATTCCTGAATCCGGGGACAAGGTTACGAGAGCAGAACCATTTTCAGCACAGTGGTTAGGGCTTGAGGGAATGGACAAAGGCAATGTTGATGTGCTGATAGCTCCCTGGAATGAGATGTATTTCAACCAGCTTGAGAGTTTTCCAGAAAGTAAATTCAAAGATATGGTGGATGCAAGCAGTTCGGCATTTATAGAGATTGAAAGCGGAAATACATATTCCGCACCTCCAGAAGATGGAGGACTTAACAAAGAAAGTTACTGGCGAAAGTGAGGTGGTAAAGATGGCCGATAACAAAGAAATTGGACGAATAGGACAAAGACGATATGGTGGAGTTATTTACGAAGAGTTCCTGCATGAGCTTAGGGGCAAACGAGGGATAGAGGCTTACAGAGAAATGTCTGAAAACGACGATGTTGTAGGCGCTATCCTTTTTGCTATCGAAATGTTGGTTCGACAAACCGATTGGAATGTGGAGCCAGGAGGAGATAGCCAGGCGGATATTGATGCAGCAGAGTTTGTAGAAAGCTGCATGAATGATATGCAGAGCACTTGGATTGATACCATATCAGAAATCCTGTCATTCCTCACATTCGGATGGAGCTATCACGAAATTGTGTACAAACGAAGAATGGGGAGGACAAAGGACAGCAGAACACGAAGCAAATACGCTGATGGGCTTATTGGATGGAAGAAACTTCCGATACGAGCGCAGGAAACCCTTTACCAGTGGGAGTATGACGATGAGGATAACCTGTTAGGCATGACGCAGATGCCGCCACCGTCATATAACCTGTATACGATACCGATTGACAAGGCATTGCTTTTCCGAACCAAGAGCCGAAAGGACAACCCGGAGGGCAGGTCTATTTTGCGTAATGCGTACCGTTCCTGGTATTTTAAGAGAAGAATACAGGAGGTTGAGGGCATAGGCATTGAACGTGACCTTGCAGGGCTTCCGGTAATGTATGCACCGGCAGACTTGGATATATGGAATCCTGACGATGAACAGGCGCAAACAATCCTGAATGGGTTACAGACGCAGGTACGCAATATCCGCAGGGATGAAATGGAGGGCGTTGTTCTTCCAGATGGGTATAAGCTGGAACTGTTGAGCACCGGAGGCAGCCGACAATTTGATACAAATGCAATCATCAACCGCTATGATAACCGTATTGCAATGACGGTACTGGCGGATTTTATATTTTTGGGACATGAGCAAAACGGCAGTTGGGCGTTGAGTTCCGACAAAACAGAGCTGTTTTCAATGGCGTGTGGAGCATTCCTTGATATTATTTGCGAGACATTCAACAGCCAGGGAATCCCGGCATTGATTGATATTAACGGAAACCATTTCAAGGGCATCACGGATTATCCCAAAATGACACATGGAGATATTGAGGATGCGGACATTGCTAAGGTATCAACATTCATCAAGGATATGACTGGTATCGGTGTACTGGTTCCTGATGATGGCTTAGAGGATTACATCAGACAGGTGGGACATTTGCCGGAGAGAACCACAGACACAAGAACACCTGATGAGGTAAGAGAGGAACAGCAGACGCAGAACCAACCGCCAGAAAGCGTAACAGCGGCAGGGAAACCGCCAAAGGATGGCGATGGAGAAATACCGGGCGATGTAACCGAAGCGGCTAAACGGAGGCTAGGGAGGTACTAATCATGGCGATACTGATAAGACCTGGAAAGAGATTCAGAAAAGCCAGAGCCGGTAACGGTGCGGAAATCCTGAAAAAGTTGGAGGATTACCTAAAATCAGCCAGTACAGAGCCGGTTGAATTGTTATGCGGATTCTGGAAAGACCAATCCAATGCCATCACATACCAGGAATTAAGACAGGCGGTGCTTGATGGAGAACTGGACGAAAAGACAGCAGATGAATGGATGCAGGACTACTCATTACTGGTACAGGGAAAGCTCAACGGTATGTGGCAAAATGCAATCGTAGCCGGTTCCACCAGTCAGCCGATAATCCAGGCTCTTGCAGATACGGATTACATTTTCTCGACGAAGCAGGTTATTGGATGGATACAGGAAAGAGGAGCAGAGCTTGTGACGCAATGCACCGATACGCAGAAAGAGGCAATCAAGGTATTCCTGGAAAAGACAGTCCGGGAAAGACATTCGGTTGATGAGCTGGCGAAGATGATTCGCCCATGCATTGGACTGACGAAGCCACAGGCGAAAGCAAATATCAAATACTATGAAAATATGGTCAAGACCTTGAGAGAACAGCATCCGAGAATGAAAGCAGAAAGCATCCAGAAGAAAGCCAGGGCAGCCGCAACAAAGTATGCGGAACGTCAGCACCGGCAGAGGGCGGACAATATTGCACAAACGGAAATGGCATACGCTTACAACAAGGGAGCTGATGAGAGCGTGCGACAGGCGCAGGAACAGAAACTTATAGGCGAGGTCATAAAGAGATGGAGCACATCAGGCGATGATATGGTGTGCTCTTTGTGTAGTTCTTTGGAGGGTGTGGAAATTGGCATGGATGAGGAATTTTCTTTCAAGGGAATAGGAACCAAAGTTACAACCGACCTCACACCACCAGCGCATCCGAGATGTGCGTGCGCTATTGAGTACATAGAGGTCACACCTGATAAAAATAAAAAGTAGAGGAGGCGAGGAATCATGCAGAAGTTTTCGGAGCTGATAAAGAAATCAACGGAAGATGGAGCCGGAAAGAAGAAACCGGCAGTGCAGAAAGGGCGGTTCAAGATTACAAAATCTGATGATGATAAGATGCTGGCGTTTGGATGGGCGAATGTATCCATCACCGCAGATGGGGAACTGATAGAAGATTACCAGGAGGACATCATCGAACCGGAGGAACTTGAAAGTGCTGCTTACAAGTTTGCAGAACTGTACCGGGAGGGCGGAGAGATGCACGAAAGAGGCGGAGCCGCAGTCCTTATCGAATCGGTGGTATTTACCGAGGAGAAAATGAAAGCAATGGGAATCCCGGAGGGTACGTTACCTGTCGGATGGTGGATTGGCTTCAAGGTGCTTGATGAGGATGTCTGGGAAAAGGTCAAGAGTGGCGAATACCCGATGTTCTCCATTGAGGGAGAAGCAGAGCGAGTGGAGGCTGAGGAAGAATGACAATACTTGCAGGAATAGGGATTTTCCTTTTCGGTGTGGCTGTTGGGGTGCTGTTAATATCCCTAAGTACAGTCACGAGAAAATATTTTGATGAAAAATAATAGCGGTAATACAGGGAGGCATCCGGGAGGGTGCTTTTCTTGCATTATAAAGAATTTTTAAGAAAGGAGCAGAGCGATGGCAACAAAATTGAAAAACCTCAAAATCACAAAAGTTGATTTTGTGGACGATGGAGCCAATCCAGAGGCGCACATCCGATTGTTTAAGAGCAAGGACGGTGTGGAGCCGCCACATGATGAGGGAGCAGAGAAGAAACCGAATATCTGGAAACGCCTGATTACGGCGATTACAAAAGCCGCAGGAAGTGAACCGGATACATCGGAGCTGGAAAGCGTGATAGATGATATTCAGAAGAGTTCGGAGAGCTTCGGAGAAAGAATTGCCGAAGTAAAAAACCGAAAAATCGCAGATGAAATCTGGGATATCTGTTACGCCCTCCAATCTTCTCTGTGTTCCATTCTGAATGATGAGGAAATGGATGGAACCAGTGCAGCAACAGCAATGCAGGAAAGCCTTGACGAGTTTTGCGAGTTTACAAAAGATGCAATCTCGCAGTGGTCCAGTGGTAAGGCAATCAACATTGTGAAGAAAGAGGAGGTTACGGCATCAGACCTGGCGATGATGAAATCCATCCGCAAGAGATTGGATGATACCATCGAAAAAGCAGAAAAGGCGCAGGATGAGCCTGGAACCGGAGAACCAAAGAAAAAGGACCAGAACAAAAATCAGAACGATGCGAAAGGAGCAGAAGAAATGAAAATTGACAAGAGCAAACTTACACCTGCAGAACTGGCTTTCTTACAGTCCATTGAGAAGCGTTACGGTGAAGAGGAGGGAGCCGCAGGAGCAGAGGGCGTAACTCCACCGGTACAGAATCCGGAGGGAACACCGGCAACAGAGGTTGGTAAATCCAATACACCAGCGCAGGGAACAGATGGCGGAGAGGATATCTACAAGGGTATGCATCCGGCAGTAAGAGCAGAACTTGAGAACTTAAAGAAGTTCAGAGAGGCAACAGAGGAGCGTGAGCTTGAGGACGTTGCCAAAAAGTATGAAATCATCGGAAAGAAGAAAGAAGAGCTTGTACCGGTACTCAAAAGTCTGAAAGCCGCAGGAGGCACAGCATACACAGATATGATTGCTGTACTTGATGGTGCAGTTGCGGCCGTTGAGAAATCCGGTGCTTTTACTGAAATTGGTAAATCCGGTGGAGCTGGCACAACAGATGGCGCAGCATGGTTAAAGGCAGAAACCCAGGCGGCAGAGGTTATGAAGTCAAAGAATGTGACAAAGGCACAGGCACTTGATGAAGTATTCCAGAATGACCCGGAACTTGCAGCAGAATGTGAAAAGGAGGAGTAAGACATGGCAGATTATTTTGGCACAAGCATCAATGAAAGCCCGACTATCGTGTTAGAGGCTGGAAAAGACATTGAGGGCGCACAGGGAATTGCCCTAGCAATCAAGAATGGTAAGGCTGAAAAGCCGACAGCCGGTGCAAATGTTATCGGCTTATCACTGTTTACGAATGATGAGAAAGTAAAGGCCGGTGATGATGTAGACATCCAGGTAAAGGACATCGGAAAGTGGATTGCCGGAGAGGCAGTTGCGGTTGGAGATGAGCTTACAACCAATGCAGAGGGAAAGGCAGTAAAAGCGGCGGCAGGTAATTTTATTACAGCAGTTGCCCTTAGTGCAGCAACAGAAGCAGGTAGCGTGGTAAAGGTTCAGCTTATTAAGGCTGGCTACAAACCGAAAGAGTAAGAAAGAGGAGGACTATAAACGATGGGTAACACAAGAGAAGTAAACGGAAATGCGGCGATTCTTGCGAGAATCAATAAGGGATGGAAACCTAACCGCTATTTAACAAACATGAGCATGGCTTATTTTGCTGACCCGAAAGACCATGTTGCAACCAGTATTTTTCCGATTTGTCCGGTGGATTTTTCTACCGGATTTTATTATGAATTTCTGAAAGGCGACCTTGCAAGAGATAATGTTGCGAGAAAGCCGGCTTTCGGTAAAGTATCACCGGCAAAGATGGGACACACTGATAACAGCTACAAATGCGTTGTAGACCAGATTATCGTAGGCGTAGACCAGATTGGAGCCATAAACTATCAGCGTGCAGGAGTACCGGCATCCATCGACCCAAGACGTAGCAAGGTACGTTTTGTATCAGAACAGCAGTTGCTTCACCTTGATATTTTATTCGCAGAGAGCTTTTTCAAGACAGGAGTTTGGGCGAATGAGTTCACTGGTATTTCATCTGGTACACCGAGCGGCAGCCAGTTCCTGAAATTCAATGATGCGAATTTCGACCCGGTTAATTTCTTCGATGCAAGAAAGAGAGAAATCAAGCTGGCAGGCAGACGTATGCCGAATAAGTTAAGCCTCGGCTATGATTCATTCACAGCATTAAAGAATCACCCGGACATCCTGGAGCGTGTGAAGTACACAGGCGGTACGGCAAATCCGGCAATCGTAAATGAACAGGTACTTGCACAGGTACTTGGATTTGAGGAAGTAAAGGTCCTGGAGGCAACATACAATGCCGCAGAAGAGGGACAGCCGGACGATATGAAGTTTGTATGCGAATCTGATGGAGCATTACTTACATACACAACAAATGCACCGGCTATTGATGAGCCGTCCGCAGGATATATCTTTACATGGGATATGCTCGGCAACGGAAACTACATGGCAACAGACCAGTTCGAGGGCGAGGGTGGTACTCATTCAGAGTTCATCGAGGGCTTAATGTCTACGGATATGAAGAAAACCTCCGATGACCTGGCTTGCTACCTGTCTGCGTGTGTGTAAACAGTAAGGAGGTACAGCGATGAGCTATGTTTGTACAAAAGCTCTTCGTATCAGTGGTGTTGATTATGCCCCTGGGGATGCAATCCCTGATGGGGCAATCCGCCCTGAAAGAGTAAGAGCATTAAAAACATCCGGCTTTATTGGAGAGCTTACAGAGGAAGTAGCACCACCGGCTGATAAGAAACCGGAGGAAAAAGTGGTTATCGAGCAGGTAACAATCCCGGTAAAGGCAGAAGATGGCAGAGAAATGGAGGTATCACTTGTGCTTTCAGGAGTTGTGAAAGTATTTGAGGTTATGCAGATGCCGGAAGAGGATGCTGTCAAAGAAATTGCAGGAATTGAGGATGAAAACATTCTTATTACGATTCATGCCACAGAGAGCAGAGAAGCGGTAAAATCCAGAGCCGTTGAATTAAGCACAGGCGGCGAGAAAAAGGCAGCCACAGGCGGTAAGAAGCCTACAAAGGGTAGTGCGAAAGACACAGACAAAGATACGGAGAAAAAGTAAAGGCGGTGCGTGAATATGGCAACAGGAACTTACAGTTACAACCCGGCAGACCTTAAAGGAAACACGATGAGCCGTATGCGTTTTGAGCTTGGCGATACGATGGTACAGGGAGCCGAAAATACTTGTGCGGTAACGGATGAGGAAATCAATGCTGCCATTGAAATGTACCCGAAGTCATGGAAGAAAGCAAAGCTGATGCTGGTAGAGAGTATCTACCGGCGTTTTTCGTATGAGGTGGATACAAAGACAGGACCATTATCTTTGAGCCTACACGAAAGGGCGGAAACCTGGAAAGAGGCATACGAGGCATTGAAGAAAGAAGTCAAAGCCGAAAATATTTCCGTTCCGGCATTTGCAGGAAACGCAGGCAAGAAACCACCGTATTTCTTTACCGGTATGCAGGAGAATGAAAGGACGAGGCAGGGATGATAAATGCAAACATGATGTATTTAAGACCTGGCAACCTTTTCAAAGAATTTGTGATTGAAAATAACCGGCAGAAAGTGACATCCACCGGGCGAGTAGTGAATGACCATAAAGGGGACGGCATAAAAACTCTGTATGGATGCCTTGCAGATGCAACCACAGAAACTGCGAAAAATAAGTCTACCGAGGACCATACCGTTACACATACGATTGTGCAGAGAGGAACACCTTTAGCGAAGAAAACTGATAAATTAGTGCTGGGAAATCGTGTTTTTTATGTTGTTGCAGTAGATGATACAGGAGGTCTTGGAATTTTCACCCTGTATTATGTCGAGGAAAGGGATGATATAAAAAATGACACCAGAACAGGCTCCTGATGGAGTAAGAGAAGCAGTTGAAAAAGAGGTAAAGCACATCAATCAGAAAGTCCGGTCAAAGGCAGCCAGAGTAAATAATGCATTAAGAAATGCAGAGCTGGAAGTGCTGAAAGGACAGAGAGGCGGAAAGAGATACCGCAAGCCGCATTCAAAACGTACCTATCAGGCATCATCACCCGGAGAACCACCGGCAAGAAGAACAGGCGCATTGCGATTGCAGTGGGCCAAAGGCGTTGAGGGTGGTTCATCTGGAAGCGGTGGAGCAAAATATACGGCATACATCGAAAGCCAGGTTCCGTATGCAGGGTATTTGGAAAACGGTACAAGTAAAATGGCGGCAAGACCGTATGTGGAAAAAATCAAAGAAAAGGCACTGCCGGAAATAGAAAGTATTTTCAGCGAAGATAGCTGATAGGAGGCGAAGAGATGGAACTGATTACAGAAAAGCCAGTGAAGCAGTTCGACACATCCGCCATAGCGAAAGGCAATCTCATATATGCAAAGCATTCCTCATGGGATGCAGGAAAGAGTGGATTCGTTACAGGAGTGAACGGAAATGAAATTGCGGTGCAGTTTCATCCGGGCATTGGGAATGTGACGAATCATTTTTTTATCCTGGCATCAGAGGCAGCCGCAGGGCAATGGGAAATCCGATGGTCTGTGGATATGTCCGAAGTATATGAGTACGGCATAACGCATGAGGAGGAGCCTGTCGAGAATGGAGGGCAGGAATGAAACTGGAAGAACTGATTCAAAAAAGATTTACAGAGCGTGAGGGATTAACAAAATTCCTTGCCAAGTTTGGAGATTACCCGGCGATATTCAGCCCGGAGGCTCCAAAGGATAACCAGGACTGGGGTACAGATGTTCATTATCCGAGGCTTGTATATAACTATGATATGCAGGCGGATGAGGGGCGGAAGAGCGCAGGAACATTGTCTGTATCGTTGCTATGCCAGAACACAGAGGATGCGACAGAGGAAGATATAACACCGGAAATGCTTGAACCGCTGGTTCGGGATTGTCTGAAAGATGTGTTGCTCCATTCCGAAGATGGAAAGCTGTATGCATTCGCATGGAACCGGACGGACGCATTTGAACTGGCAGAAAGCAAAACAGACCTTATTATCGGTAGCGATGTGAGGTTTGACATCCTGGAATATACAAGCCAGGAAACAACCGACCCGGACCCGGTAATGGCAATGAATAAGTTCGTAAAAGAACTGTATCCAGAGTGCATCGTGGTAGGGCTTGACCGTATGGAGGAAATTACAGAGGCTTCAAGAGAAACGCCTGTTATATATTGCAGGCTCAATAGCATGGAAAAAGTAGAGGAAACGAATACGGTTGTTTGGATGGATGGTAAACTTGCCATCCATATTTTATGCCCGGACACTGATATGAGGCTGAAAATGGCAGCCGCTATCACAAATGCGATGGCACTAGACGGAGAAGTCACAATGCTGGATTACTCACCAATGTTTATCCGCAAATTACAGATGGACAATAAATCTGATTACCTGAAAGACGGTCAGATTTTTGTAACAGGCAGATATGGTTTATTGCGATACAAAGCAAAACCACATCAGCTTAATAGAACCACGCAAAATTATTTTTAGGAGGTATGAAGATGCCAAGAACAAAAGCAGAATCCACAGCAGATGCAGTGGAGGAACAGAAAACCGATGCTGTCGAAGATACCGCACCGGTACAGGCAGAAGAGCCAAAAGCTCCGGCAGAATCCGAGTACACAATCGAGGAACTTGCAGACGGGGCAGGAAACATTTTCAAAGTCCAAAGAGAATGTGTTGTTGCGGCATTAAAAGTCGCAGGAGTAACAACGTGTACAGTGTCTAAAGCCAAAGAGCTTGTGGGCGCATTCATGAAAAAGGAGGTCAAATAAGATATGGCTGGAACTTATGTCTTAGGAGAAACAAAAGTCAGACCGGGAGCATATTTCAATATTCAGAAGAAAGGGACAGGACAGCAGAGTGGCACTGTAAGCGGTGTTACGGCCGTCCTTTCTCGTTCCG
>ERZ779902.585-NODE-585-length-15568-cov-3.528653_pt1 | contig 15568 bp, 14 predicted proteins | sample MGYA00511350_ERZ779902 | MGnify/ENA primary metagenome ERZ779902 (study PRJEB29588, sample SAMEA2146908) | human gut metagenome | biome: human gut; feature: human-associated habitat; material: faeces | place: Denmark | collected 2008/2010 ...
ACCGCCGGCTCCGTGGAACCGTTGATTGACAAAATCCTGTCAGGCAGCAACGCCATATTAGCCGTATAATATTTCTCAAGGTCAAACAGCTCCGGTGCCTGTCCCGCAAACAGCCGGCTCCGGTTTAGCAGCTCTGATACGCTCACCCCATCTTCGCTCAGATACACCGTATCCTTCATCGGAAGCACCGGCATCGCGCCGTCATGCCCCTTCGCCCCTTCAACGCAGCGTCCAATCAGCTCCTCAGACAGCATCGGCCTTGCCGCGTCGTGCACCAGCACGCTCCCCTTATCGTCTATGCCAATGCTTTCAAGCCAGCCCCTTATATCTTCAATTCCATTAAAAATAGACAACTGACGGTTAGCTCCCGGCTTGGAAAATCCCTTAAGCCTGCCATTCACATCATATGGCTTCACACATTCCCTTATATATTCCTGCCAGCGCCCGTCCGCAACAATCCATATATCGTCTATGTACCCGCTCTTTGCAAATGTCTCAAAGCAGTACGAAATTATTGGTCTGTCGTTCACCTCAATATATTGCTTCGGTATATCCGCGCCAAGGCGTGTCCCCGTTCCGCCCGAGAGAATTAATGCCGTTATCATACGCTCTGCTCCTGCTCGACAAGCCTTAACTCAACATGCTTGCCAACCGCAGCCGCATACTTCTGCACCACCAGTGTCGGAACTCTGCCGCCCGCCTCAAGGCGCGCTATATTCGACGGAAGTATCCCCGTAATATCAGATATGTCCTGCTGCGTCATTCCAAGACGGTGCCTCTCGTCAATCAGCTCCTTCAAAAGCTGGTCTGTCTGCCCCAGCGCAATCTTCTGAATTTCCTCCGCGTAAGCCAACAGACGCCTCTGTCTAGCCTCGCGCTCCTGCTCGTAATCTTTTCTGTTTCCTTCGATATCGATTATCATAAATTAGTCCTCTTCAATATTAGTTATATATCAAAATCCATACTCCATTATCAACACTTTCTTCCCCTCAAGTGCAAAGAAGTAATGCCTTATGTGCTACATCTATTTTATTTTTATATTATATCATTATTGATATCTTTTGTAAATGGCGGCACCATTCAGATGCCGCCCTCACTCATTTACAAAACCTACAACCGTCCCCCTTAATTCCTAATTGTTTATAAGCTTATCAACAATCTCTTTTATTATTTCTCCTGACGTATTTTCAATCTCGTAATTAACTGAATTAATTTTTCTAATTGCCGACCTTAACTGCTCCATGTTGTCTGTTGTAATTGACAGCTCAGGATTATCCTGCTTCAGCACCCGTAACACATTATCAACCGCAAATCTTGGTACTCCAAGCTTTGACACAATTACCGCTTCCTTACCTGATACCCCATAGTAAATATAAGAAGGAAGCATTTGAGCATTCTCTGTCTGCAGGTCAAAGCTCACTGCCTGATATATATTCATTCCCCATGGCATATAGGACTTCATCTGGCTGTTAAGATAACGATTACATAAAGATATTACATCTTCATCACTCTGCCCTGTCCGCTTGATTCTTTTTGCGATATCCTTTACTTTATCGCCATTCACCCAACCCATAAGCAGTTTAGCTATGCTCTCCGGATCAAGAGTTCCCTGTCCTAACATATCAATTTTTATCTCCGGAATCCTCGCAATTATGTTGATAATTTCTGTCAAACGCTCAATATTCTTAGTTTGAAGAATGATTTCTGAAGCCTTATACTCGTTATCTCCGCTTTCCTTTAATCTATTGATAAATGCGCCAATAATTGATTTAACCTTTGTGTAACTTATATCGCTGATACCTAATTCATCAGCTTTCGCCATGTCCTCCTTCTTATTTTCATTAATATGGCGGACATATTGCGTCACAAATGTATTTAATTTTGTTTGTGCATTAATAAAACCTTGCTTTTTACTCAAACTATGATACAAATAGGAATCCGTCAATATTCCTCTGATTTTAGCAATATCACCGGAATTAATGTTATAATCATAGCTTATATTTAATATATGATTTATATATTGCAACAGATTTAATATCGGTGCATTCTGAGGATCTTTAAGGACATTATAATCAAGGCTTATGAAGTTATTTCCTGCAAAAAATGTATTTAACGAAGATATCACTTCCTTCAAATCCGATTCAATATATTTTTTAACCAACTCCCTGGTTTCTTTCTGTGAACCTGCATATGAAAGAATAATATATCCCTCTTTATCCTTGTAAGCCCTGCCTGCACGACCCGCAATATTCCAAAACTCGGCATTAGATAGTTCGCCCTTGTTACGCAGCTTAACGGTATCAAAAATAACCGTATTAATCGGAAAATTCATTCCCTGCGCCAATGTCGTCGTTGCAAAAATAAGCTTTATTTTATTGTTACGAACCAAATCCTCAATAGTTTCCTTAACCAAGCTTGATAACCCTGAATTATGATAACAAATACCACATTTCAGACATTCAATTAAAGGATCATTTTCTCCGTTTTCCAGCTTAACAATTTCTATTGCACGACGAATCTCCTCATCATTGCTCATATCCTGCAGCATATCTTTGGACTCAAAATATATTTTTGCATAAGATGCCAGTTTCATGGTGGTTCCTCTGCCACCACATAAAACAAGAACATTCCCTTCCTGACTGATAAAATCATTTAATACAGTACAAAGCCGCACCGTGTTGTCAACACTCTTTAAACCAAGTTCATCTTTCACCGCCCTCGGACTCAAGTTCAGGGCAATTTCTACATTCTCTGTTCCCAATTGGTTTCTCGGAGATTTATAAAACTGTAAAAAGGATCTTGTTTTCTTACTATCAAGTAAGTTGCAGCCAACATATTGTCTGGTTGGCGCCCACTCTATTGAAATAGTCTCCGCGTTCCTCGGTGAGTCGGCTAACCATTCACTAATTTCCCGTGCATTACTAATAAAAGGACTTAATAAAAGGAAATTAGCCTCTTTCATATTCTGCTTTATGGCCGATAAAACCAATTCGAACTTAGAACCTCTTGCCTCGTCTCCTAAATTGTGTGCTTCATCCATAATAACTAAGCGTGTATTTTTTATTGACGGATGATTTTGTCGTACAAGAGCCTCGAGCTTTTCCGGTGTACTGATCAAAATATCAATATGCTGTTGTGTCAAAATTTCATTTTCTATCTCGTCAACATCATAATATGGCAGCGCTGTTTCTATATTAAACTTGAATTCTTTAAAGTCACTTTGCAGATCAATCCTGACCTGATCAATAAGAGCATTTGTAGGAACAATATAGCAGACTGTAGGTTTAAAATCAGGCGTTGTGTAATTATGAATACTAAACAATATCTGCATTTCTGCCAACAATGACTTTCCCGCACTGGTCGGCATTCCGACAACAATACTCTTTTTAGGTGTCAGCACATCGGATATAACCTCTCTTTGTGACGGCAATAAAGAATAAATATACCTATTACCATTTGAAAGGTTCTCTTCAATAAACTTTCTGATTAACGGCGATTTTTCCGCAATATTCCATATCGAATTTTCTGCTACCCTCTCATATGCATATCGTAGCAAATGCCCAATAAGCTTCAAGTCAATACTCTCATTATCCAGTAAATGAAATGCATTATACGAATACATATCAATAACGCTATATATATCCTGATTTTCAGAACTATCAATCTTGCCACTGAAAAGATATTCTTTTAAAACCGTGGTCAAATAAATAATATTTCCGTAAGAAGCAATCCTTAACCCAACCAATATATCTAACTCATCTTTTGCAAGTTCTTCTCTTTGAGCCTCAGCAAGATTATTGTCTGCCCTTTCTATAAAAGAATTCAACTGCATCAATCCATCATAATTTTTGATATTACTCATCAATAACACAATCAGATAATATGTATCATATTCCAGTTTCTGCATTATTGAAAATTTATTATACAAACCCATCATTTTGGTCAATTTAACATTATATTCCTTAATAACCAGATCAGACATTGTCTGCCTGTCTGCCATATAGGATAACATACTATACATGACCAGATATGACATATTTTCCCAACATTCATTATCATTAACCTGATACAAAACCTGTTCATACAGTGATGCCACTGTTCCGCATAACCCTACAAGTAATTCTTTTCTTTTGCCACTCTCTATTAAGTCCATATCGGGATTTTCTAATACAATTTCCAATAAAGCATTCAGCAGATTGGCCTTAGAAAGCAAATCTCCATTCGAATATTTCTTACTTTGTTTTTCAGCAGAAAACTTATTATACAAACGACCGGTCTCAATGTCTGAGAGCATAACAATAAGCGAAGAAATATTTTCTTCGCTTACATCAAATACATTCTCTATTGAATTTATTATACTCTCAATATACTCCATCACTATTCACCTATCGCCTCTTCATAAATTTCATTGCTAAATTCAGAAAATTTCTTCCTGAATGAAAAAATTATGTTCTCTACATTCTCTTTTTTAACGCCCTGCAAAGAAAAATCCATAAAATCTCCTGCATTGATGGCAGGAAAAACATTTTCATTATTTCTGAGTAAACATGGAAAAAACATTATATTATCCGCTAAATCTTCCTTTTCTCCTGCAATTAATTGCGCTAAGAAAACCACTATCTTCTCTAAAATATCATCCTGCATTTTAACATTTCTTATGCCATGCATATACTCCAAAATCTCATGAGAAACACGGTTATCCACATTATCAATCGCCTTCTGGATATCCTCTTGCAAAGGCTGCACAGATTTACACGGTATTTGATCCGACTCAGATGCCTTCACTTCACATACAACGAAACGAATTCTATCATCATCTATCCAGATACCCGGAACATCTATTCCGTCTGTATGCTTGTTAATCTCAACATTTTTCAGATTTATTCTTTTATCTGCCTCATCATAAAACTTGCAGCCATATTTTTGCTCTAACAGATATTGCCCCATCCATTCCGTAACACGCTCTCTTCGAACATCAAATTGAGGTTTTTTAGCCTTTTTAGGAATATTAATTCTGGCAGCCTGTTCATTAAATCTGGCTATAAAAGCCGGATCCAAATTTTTTGTCCCATAATAAGTCAAATCATATTCTTCAACATTATGTACTTTAGATATCTTCACTTTATTGATTAAATATGCTTTTAATTCATTAAAGCTTTCATCGTCCTCAACATCAAATTCAAAAAGCTTAACCTTCAAGCCATTTAACTCTGTTTCAAGTACCTTTGATATACCTGCCATTGTGTAAACCACCTTCAACTATATTATACATCGTGTTTTCCCTTGAAATTACTATAACATACCTGGATTTCTTTATTATATATTTAACATATACCGTTATTAATCTAAAATTTAATTTTGACGCCTTTATTATGGATTTACGATTGAAAATAAATTTTTATTTAAAGTCACATTACATTTTAGTTCCAATGATTCTTTTTATAATCAAATTCTACTCTATGCGATTGATTCTGAGAACATTCCCAAAAGTATACTTTTCGAAAGTTAGAATAAAGCATGTACATATTTCCAATTGGCTTCATCTCGCAATATGGACATTTTTTCCCTTTTATCTGATAGATTTCTCCTTCTATATTCATATAACACTTTCCTGTCCCTCTTATATCCTTAGGATCTGAACTTTCCGAATTACGAATAGCTTCTAAAAATTTATATAACCATTCAACTTTAGATTGTAATTCCACAAAACTACCTTTTCGCAGCAATCTTAAAATATCAAACGCATCATATAAACAAATCAACAATAAGCATACACCACATATAAAAAGTATTCCCATGACAGCAATTAAATAAATTTTTGCATTGTTGCTCATTACATTAACTGAACTTTTATAATTAATATTATAAATTATTATAGCAATTAAAACAAATATCCCACCAAATATTGCTTCGTATCCTTTTTTCTTAAAAATTTTTACAATAGAAGTTTTTTCTCTCTCGACCACTGTCGTTTTTATTGCATTTTTTTCTTTAATAATGGTTTGTACTGAATCTCGCACATCTTGTTGAATTTGTGCATTATTTCCATTTCCAATAATAATAACATTATTAGAATTTTTTTCAACCATCGCTTCTACAAATATCAGCGTACTATCACAAAATTTCATAGCATCGCATTCTTTCTGTAATCTTATATGAATACTTTTAAGCGTATAAAATTTTTCAAAAATCTTCTCTCCTAGCTTGCTATATGTATTCTGCAAATTTATATATTCTTCTGTGCAACTATTAAATAATCCTTTTAATCTCAAACATATGCTATTATCCACTGCTTTATTCTGAATTGCAACTATGGCATCATTTAATACATTAACTGCTTCCATGCAAAAGCGAAGGTGGGATTCTAGAAACTTGTCTACATTTTTTTCTTTTATATATGTACTTTTCTTTATTCTGTCTAATTCTACTATAATATTATTATAATTATCCATATGTGTATGATACATTCTTAATATCTCTTCGTACGTATACTGATGAGTCGATTTTCCCATTTACTATCTCCACGTTTGTACTCAAATTTTTTTACCCATATCTTGTTGCGAATCGGTATTTCCCTGCTGGACTTGCACGTCTTCAGCATTGCCCCAAAAATTAGTTATATAATTTACTATTGCTGCATTTTCATGTGCAGTCCTCTTTTCAATCTCTGAAAAAGAATAATTTTCCCCAATTATTCCATTTTCCTCTAATGTTAAAGTCCAATCTAAAATATTATTTTTAACCCTACTTAAAATAGAATATACTTGGTTTTTTCCAAATTCCAATCTATATTGCGTATTGAATTTACAGCACTTTGATGCATACTTATTCATTTCTGCTGGTAGGTTCGCTACCAATATCTCGCTCTCTGTATCTTTGTATAAATCATACAACTCTGAAACTGAATTACTTAATTTTGTTTGTGTAAAGGTTGTTTCAGCTATTGCAGAACCCATAATTACAGGAAGCCATCCTCTAAAAGGATTTAAGGCTTTCAACTGTCCATGTATCACTCTATATTCTGGTACATCTTTTTTCCCATATCCCTTTTGCTCACATTGTATCCATTCCTCAAAATCTGATAGTTTTAACTTTCTGGCAATAACATATGCCTTTCTTAATAAAGACTCTACATCAGCATTTTTATCCATAGCTTCTCTTTGTAATTCCAAAACAATTCCATCCATAATTATTCCTCTACATGATAAGAGCCTTTATTCCTTCTGCAATGCCTGTTGCAATCAAACCTTGGCCTACGCCTATTGATAGTTTTTTTAATTCATTTAATAATATTTTTATTTTACTAGGGTTTTCTTTCTTTTTAGCTAACTTTTCAATATCAGTAATTTTTTCTCTTATTTCCGTTGCCTTATTTCCAAACTCGTCGTCCAGAATATTATCGTACTTTTTAATTTTATTTACAAACTCAATAATCTTCTCAAAATCTAATGTTTCTTCAGAAACAATTGTTTGTGTTTGCGAAGAATTAAAAGTTTCTTGTTGAAGTTGTATATTGCTTCCACTACCCAAAATGTTAGTTATATTATTACTCATATCTACCTTACATGATAATTAATCAAGTCAATTACCACTTTCCCTTTCTTTTAATATTGTTGTGTAATACAATTCATACAATATAGACTTTTGCCTTTATCATATAGCCCTATTGCCCAAATCAAAATATTTCTGTCACCTATATCTAATCTACATAAACCTTTCTCCTTTACAGCACTTCTTATCTAAAAGTATAACACATTTATATTGTTTTGTAACCTGCCAGAGTTGTCAAATTATCATATAAGCAATTTTACATCATATTATTTAATATTCACCACTTTACAACTTTTCATAAAAAAATATCGTACAGGGCTTTCTGATGTATAATGGATTTGCGAAAACATTACAAAGGAAAGTGACCCTGTACGACAAAAACATTATACAACGAAAAGACTCTGATTGGTAGACTTCATCAATATTTTTTGGTTTATTTTGAAACTTTTTCTGTTCCGACAGCAGATACCCTTTTTCTGCTGATACTATCCATACTGGCATTGGAATCGGCACGTTCCATCCGGTTCCTGTATGAGCATTTCTTATCCGAAATAACAGAAAAATCATTGACCGCATTTTATTATGCATGTTCCCATGCAAAGATTGATTATTCCGGATTTATGAATACCACTGCCAGGATTGCTTTGAAGCTGAGGGACAGAGGGGTCTGACCCCTCTGTCCCATTCTTTACAAACTCCCTTGCTTTCTCCTCCGTAATGGAAAACTTCTTCATAATTTTCTCTATAATAGCCTCACTCGGGGTGCCCATCTCTCTCAGCACTTCAACAAGACCTGTGATTCCACGCTCCATTCCACGCTCTATTCCACGTTCTTCAACAACATCACTCAAGTTACACATACCGTTAATCCTCCCTTCCAGCTCCGTCGTCATCTTCATATCATACTTATCTTCCAGCTTATGTTTCTTCACATCGCTGTCCTCAGACGACAGCACATCCTCAAGCATCGCAATCAGCTTGTTCTTAGATTCTGCTGCATTATTATTGTTCCTTATGCGTATGACCATGCCGCACATCTTATCAAGCTTCGGAAAGCCGCAAGGCTTACCGAATAACGTATCTGCCTTAAGTGAAATCCTGCTGATTGAATCCGAGGTTCTGTCTGCGTCCATACATATCCAGATGCTATAGACCTTCTTAATGTTATCGTACTCGCTCTTTGCAAAATTAATGCCCTTCTGTGAGGATATCAGTCTTGCAAGATAAAAAACAATGCGATTCTCTAAGTGATAGCCAAGCCTGCTGTGTGACATGCTGCGTTGTGCTTCTACATTTATTATGATTTCGAGCTCCATCGTCGCAGCCGCAAGCACAAAACGGATGTCATAGGTTATATAGTCTTCATTAGGTATCGCATCCTCCGTCCGGATGCTCTCAACCTTATCCATGTTGGTGAGTCCCGGCTCTACAGGAACGACTCCGACCCTGATACTGCTCCGGTCAATGCAGTCCATTATCTCCTGTATGCTTAAACTCTCCACCTCTGTTACCGTATGCTTCACAATCCGTGAAAGAACCTGTATGTCAGCCAGCAGCTCCTTCACATTCTTATCGTACCTCGCCTTCAGCGAATCAATCGCCTCTATGGCATTTCCTAAATGTGTTCGTATTTCCATCCTCTTCTCCGTTATTATATACCCGGAAATGAGAGTACACAACCACATTCAGTCCGTACCGGTCAGGCTTATGAAAATTCCATATATTACCTTCTGTTCCTCTCCAGTGCATGCCATCCCCTCATCTCCATGTCCCTAAGTTACCTTCCACAGAAGCATTACACCTCTGCAGAAACAAGACATCCCCCAATATCTTTTATAATAACTATATCATCAATGATACTGCAAATCAATACAGCATATGTTTATATTTATTTCAATCAGCTTTTAAGATTTCTCTTTTTTTGACAGAGCAACCACACATACTTTCTCTGGGACACAGGGACCTGACCCCTCTGTCCCTCATGACCTGCCCATTCACTCTTTTAGCTATACAAAATTCTATAAAATTCGGCCTTAAGCCATCTAAGAGATTTCATCATTTGCTTTGATGCTTTAGTAAACTTTTAATATTGTCCTGTAAAGTATTATCTATATAACCATGAAAACAATTATCATGATGACGTCTGAAAGAGTAATATTTATTATTATAAAAATTAACCAAATGATTTCCATTGTTCAAAACAGGGATTGCATTCCGCAATACTTCTTGAGCAACATCATCCGGCAAATCCATCGGGCTTCCCCAACCATAATTAACTTTATGCTTAGGATTATTTTCATATACCCTGATACCTAAATTCTTTTTATGTATATCCAAATGTTCAACACATGATGCATTGGGCACAGAAACATATATTATGTCCGAATTATTCTTTAATTTTCCATCTAAATATGGCTGTGTAAATATAGCCTTTGTTTCTATGCTAAGTACAAAATGATTATTAAATACGAATATGCTAATAATACTGAGTTGTCCCCTTCAACTTCAAATGAACATTCTTCCTCTGGTTCAAACTTTATGCAATTAGCTAATACTGTTTTTAAGAATATCCTTTCCTCTTTTGTCAATCTGTTATCATTAAGCACACGCTCCAAATAAAACTTTGGTGCCAATTCCCATCCAGAAAATTTTCTATTTGAATATATAGCAGTAAGTACCTTCATTTTTTTCAACTGTCTTATAAGTTGTATAAAATGCCGAATACAAATAATCGCCTTATATTCATCATCCACTTGATGGTACAATGATAAATCGTTAATGGTAAAATTCATGCTGCCTCCTACAGTAACTCTGTCAACGCATTATCCCATTCGTCAAAAAAGCCCTCAGGCCAATAGTCTAAACTTCCATCCTCTAATATATTAGGTGCATAAACATTGGTGTTAAATATTCCAGATGCACATTCACGACTGAAAAAAAGAATCTGAGTGTAAGACGGATTAATTATACCATTTTTCGCTGAAATTCTTATTCCATTAAGTATATGGTCGCTGTGAGTTTCAACAATAATCTGAACTCCCCCATTGGCAACAATAGAAAGCAATTCACCTATCTGTCTCTGTGCTCTCGGATGCAGATGACATTCTGGATTTTCAACAACAACCAAATCACCTGGTTTAGCCTTTAAAAGAGCCACTATAACAGGCAATATATAAGTAATTCCAAACCCAACATTAATCGGTCTATATTCATTGCTGGAATTATTTGAACTTTTTTCCTGATATCTTAAACTTATATAGTCTTCTTTTATTATCTCCTCAATATTAAAATTGAAACCATGAAACAACTTATTAATCCAATAATTTGTCTGGTAAATAAGTCCCTCAGATACACCATCCATACAAATAGCCGGATTCACTGGTTCATTACCATACAAGCTCAAATAACTAAACACTTTTTCTCCATGAATTCCTAAATTACGACTATAATTTATAGATGAAAAAATGTTCTGAGGCACAATCCTGTCTGCTGCAATATATTCAAATGAATCTTTAAATATATTTATTTTATCTAAATCTTCATCATTAGTACAATCTGCTTTCAATAAATTCATACTTGATACATACGGCATATTAATACTAACCTTTTTATTATCAGTATCTTCAATTTCAATTTTTATATAGGATTCTTCTGTATACTCATTTATTATATCACCAGAATTGCCTAGACTAATATAATTGCCAGATATTATTATTTTATCAAGACCAAAAAATTTTTCATATGACTGTTTAAGCAATAATATAGCCTGAATCAGAGTTGACTTACCACATCCATTCTGACCCGCCAGAACAGTCAAATTTTTAATTGGGATATCGGCTGAATTAAAACACTTAAAGTTTTTAAAATTAATTTTCTTTATCATTTCTCCAACACCTCACTTATAATCTTATCAACTATTTCAAAACGCCTCTTAACACTATTATACTTTGCAGTATTTATATCTGAACTATATGAGTGATTTTGCAATGCATCCACAAAATATTTCCATAATGTTTCCTTCTTTTCGATTATTTTTTTTCTCTGCCATGATGACAATTCCGACAATCCTACTGACCAACTTTCAAACAACGCTACATTGATTGGATTTCTTTTTGCCGGCGGTATACTTGATATTCTTCTAAAAGCATATTTTCCAAAAATATCATATGCACAATCCATGGATATTTCAAAGCCAGCTTCAATTTCGCTCAGTTGTGCTTCACTACAAGAATTCAAAAATTCCATTGTCATATTCAAAAAATTATCTATTGAAGAACCGCTTTCCTTAAACTTCTCTATTCCCAAATATTTAAAACTAATGTACCTGAGTATAAATTCTTGATCAAGCATTCTGTCTGATGGAATTGAGTTACACGTTGCCGTAAGAAAAGCCTGCAATTCCGAAAGTTTCTGTAATAATTGTGTTGCTTTCCCCTGATATAATGCATGTCTTATTTCTTGGCTTTCCAGCTTAAGTCCCGGCGTATTAATTCTTTTGAATATATTAAACTTAATATTATATGGTGTTCCTGGCAACAACAGATATAATGATAGCTGCGTCTCATCTATTCTTCTAACATAAGAACGTGGAAGCGTATCATAACTGCACCCATTGTAATCCGAAAAATATTCTAACCCTTCCAACTGCAACGTCTTATCAATTATAAACTCCTTCAATGTTGAAAGCCTCTGCAAACCGTCTATCACAAGCCAATTATCATCATCTGTACCATCAAAATATAATGGTGGAATAGGAATTCTTAACATAAGAGACTCAATAAACTGACTCTTAGTTACTGCATCCCACAGGCTCCTTTTTCTTTGAAATTCTGTATCCAATTCTATTTCATCATGCTTTAATCGTGTTATAATCCCTTCTATACTTAAAGGTTTCTGCTGTATAAGAATCTTGTTGGAATCAAGAATTTTCTGAGTAGCAGTCAAAGATTCCTCATCATCCTCAATAACTGTAACTCCATATCTCTGTAAATAATCAATCACATCCGAATAGGAATCCGGCATTCCTTTTTCGTTCAACCAGTGTATTATGGTAACACTTTGAAGTGTTCCCTTGCTATGTGCTATTTTAATCAATTTATCAATATCATCTTTAAGTTTTACTGGTAATTTTTTTTCGCTATCAGCTAACATTAAATCGAATAAATCCATATTTCCCTGTATTATAATCTCATACACTCCTTTTGTTTTATTTTCCTTGCACAATCATTTCTTATTTAATTATATCTCCAAAGATTACTATATACAACCATTTTATGTAAATCTTTCTAACCATAACCGTTCTTGATGTATACATCTCTCCAAGAAAAATAAGCCACAGGGCATTTGAGGAGAATAAATGCTGTGATTACTGTATTACTTTCATTTCAAAATCAATAAACTTTTTTTGGGAGGAATCCAGTAACATAGCATTACTACTTTATTTAATCTATTAAAACTCTACAGATACAGTCTCATTCGCTTTAGGCTGCACACGCCTTATTGCATGAACCGCAACCGCCATAGGCTCAGACATTGCCGCCTCCTCGTATGAGACGTTTGCTGCAAGCTCTATCAGATTCCACTCCGGAACAACCACATACTCGGCAAATCCTCCGTCACGTCTCGAACCAAGATAGCTGTAACCGCGGCACATCTCGTACCTGCGCTCACTGCATGACCTGCACCTTCTACATGGGATAAGCGGAAACACACCTGTCCTTTTCCCAATCCAGCTATCGCTCACTCCCGCTCCGACTCCTGCCACCTCACCGGCAAACTCATGTCCGGGAATAAGCGGCATGCTATGCGCACCGGTATCATATATACGCGGTATATCCGAACCGCATATTCCGGCTGCGCGCACCTTAAGCAGCACCTCTCCTGCCGCCGGCTGAGGAATAGTGACCTCATCCAATGTTATATTTCCTATGTTGTGTAGTACCCATGCTTTCATAGAGAACGCCTCCTCTCCAGTGCATGCCATCCCCTCATCTCCATGTCCTTAAGTTACCTTCCACAGAAGCATTACACCTCTGCAGAAACAAGACATCCCCCAATATCTTTTATAATAACTATATCATCAATGATAATGCAATTCAATACAGCACATGTTTATATTTATTTTAATCAGCTTTTAAGATTTCCCTTTTTTTGACAGAGCAACCACACATACTTTCTCTGGGACACAAGGACCTGCCCCCTCTGTCCCAAACAGAAAGTCTTATATTACACATCAGATTTTTCATTTAGCTGCTCTAATATTTCTGTTCTTTTTTCACCTGTAATCTCCAATATGTCAAGTGCCTGCTCCGCAGTAAGCTTCATATTCTGCATGAGCTTTCTCACTGCATTGGTGCTTCCTTTCGCTTCGCCCCTTGCTTCTCCTATTTTTTCTCTCTTGTCACCATACTTTTCAACTGCCTCACACACTGTCTCACGTCCCTTCTCTGTATCCTTATAATGCTTCACGCTGTCTGCCAGCTCGGCGTACTTCATCTTTTCCGGGTCTGTCTGGTGAAAATCCTGCATAAGCTGACCAATCTCATCATCACCCTTATAGTTTCCATTCACGTACACAATATGGGAACCATCCTCAAAGCGCTTCCCTGTCTCCCTCACATAGCGGTCTATGTGATATAGTGGAAAACCTTTTCTGAACTTGTCATGCTTATATATAAATATGACATAGGAGTCCTTAAGCTCCTTGAATCGTTGCCCTTCCTTCAGCATCCTCGAATCCACGACACTGCTATGGTATCTCGCCCTCCTTACATGTGCTCCTTCGGCATTGCCCTGAACCTCTATGTCAATCTCTGTTCCGTTCCTGTCAAGTGCCTTGACATCAAGCGTTATGGTTCTTCCTCCAACCTCATGCCCCTTCAGCTCGACCTGTCCATCGGCACTGATAACCTTCAACTTCCTTCCAAGTATTATCCTCAGCAGCAGCTCTGTAGCCGCGATATTCTTGTCAAATACGCGGCTCATAAGGTCATCGTCAAACAATGTCATCCTGTCTATGAGCCTGTTGATAAGCTGTCTGTCCTGTGAGGAAACTGCTTCTGTGCCTTCCTTATTTTGTGCATTTTCTGAGCTGTCTGTGTTCTCTGCATACTCCATACCTGCCATTCCAGCAGAATTTTCGGTATTGACTGCATTTTCTATACAGCATGCAACTTCTGAATTACCTATGTCTCTTACATTTTCCGTATTTCCTGCGTTCTCTGTCATTCTTCTCCTTTCGGATACTGTACCCTCTATAATGCTGAAACACCATAATAGAACTGCACCGTATCAATATGTGCGGACAGACCGTATACAGGAATTGTATTTTCATTACATTGTAATCACACAACAATATACTCTTGTGTGGTATACTCTCCCGGCTTTTCAGTTGTCCTGCTAGGTTAATGGATTCTTCAAGCATAGACCTCTGAATATCTGCCGTGAAAAAAATCACACGCAATCTAGAAATAAGAAATATAGATTTTCCAAGAAATATGCTTTATATAAAGATTAGCATAATCGCCGCGATATGTCAATATCCTCTTTGATACAAATTTACCCTTCATAAAACAAAATATATGCGAAGCTATATTGTATATGATACCTTCATACAAAAAAATCCGCCATCCCATACACCCGGGAAATGGCGGATTAAGTCCAACAGTATTTCGCAAGTATTATATTTTATCAGGTTTTTGGGACGCAGGGACCTGACCCCTCTGTCCCAAGCTCATTTCTTCTTACTTTACAAACTCCCTTGCCTTCTCCTCCGTAAGGGAAAACTTCTTCATAACTTTCTCTATAATAACCTCACTCGGAGTGCCCATCTCTCTCAGCACTTCAACAAGACCTGTGATTCCACGCTCTATTCCCTGCTTTATTCCACGCTCTATTCCCTGCTTTATTCCACGCTCCATTCCCTGCTTTATTCCACGCTCCATTCCCTGCTCTATTCCACGCTCTTCAACAACATCACTCAAGTTACACATACCGTTAATCCTCCCTTCCAGCTCCG
>ERZ779902.613-NODE-613-length-15243-cov-2.740519_pt1 | contig 15243 bp, 16 predicted proteins | sample MGYA00511350_ERZ779902 | MGnify/ENA primary metagenome ERZ779902 (study PRJEB29588, sample SAMEA2146908) | human gut metagenome | biome: human gut; feature: human-associated habitat; material: faeces | place: Denmark | collected 2008/2010 ...
TGAAGCCTTGTCGGTAAATGGAATACTTCCACCGTTCTTCTTTATCTCATCAAATACGATTCTTGAGTCCTCGTCAATCTGAATATAAGCCTTTTGCTTCAAGCTAACAGAAAGCTTCTTATCATCTCTAACCTTTGAAACTCTACCATATACAATATCACCTATCTTAAAATCACCAAATGCTTCATATTTTGGAACCATACCAAAATACTTGTCATCTATGGCTATATATACGCCATAATCTGGATTAACTTCAATTACTCGCCCTGTTACGGCACTATCCTTTACATAGTGACTATCACAAGAAAGGTAGTCATATACTCTCATAGTTGCGGCAAGTCGGTTACTCTTATCAATATATAATGCAACAAGACACTCATTACCTTCTTGAATGTGAGTTGTTTGCTCTTTAAATGGAAGTAAAAGGTCTTTTTCAAGTCCCCAGTCAAGAAACGCACCTATTTTTCCAGTCTGTGATACTTTAAGTACTGCTGTCTTTCCAAGCTCTATCTTAGGCTTTCTTGTAGTTGCTATAAGACGGTCACTTGAATCCCTATATACAAATACTGTAAATGCGTCGCCAACTTCTGTATCTTCTGGGACTTCCTTTTTAGGAAGAAGTACTTTTTCTTCTTCAGTTCCAAGATACACACCAAAATCTGTTATTTTCACGACATTTAAACACTGTGTTTTTCCTAATTCTATCATTTTGACATACTCCATTTCTTACATATTTATTATTAAACTTCTAAATTCAATTATATGATACAAGCATTAAAAGGTCAAACCTCAACTGTTTTTTGAATTTTTATATTTGCATTTCAATTAAAAATATTCTTATTTGATAACAAAATATAAGCATATGTTCTATATTTTTATTAACATTTATATATTTTTAATATCTAAGCAATTTAAAAATGCCACATACAAAATTTCAAGAAAATTATTAATTATTTTAGGGCAAAAAAATACCCTCGCAATTAGCGAGGGTTAAGCTGGGCTTGAGGGACTCGAACCCCCACAATGCTGGAATCAGAATCCAGTGCCTTACCATTTGGCGAAAGCCCAATGTCGTTTGCCGTATGTCGTAACGACAAGATGTATTATATAATAACAAAAAATAAAATGCAAGCACTTTTTTCATTTTTTTTGAAATTTTTTGTTATTTTTTTGCAATTTCAGTATTCATGCGGCTTCCCGGCATTTATTTCTTTGTTATTTTTTAAAATGTCATCAAAACCGGAAACCCTTCCCGGTATTCCTTTACAATGTACGGATGCTCCTTCGCATATTCATAAATGGTTTTTCCAAGTCCGTCTTCAACCAACGCCTTCATCTGTTCCAGCGGCACCTGATTAATTGCCGGACAGGTCGGTGTCAGTGCAATGACATACTTTTCATTTTCCTTCATAATCCGGAGCGGCCATATTTTACAGTCAAACGGCTTTTCTTCATTATTTAACGTACAGCCCTTGTGCGCATCCAAAAATTCACAGGCGGCTTCCTCCTCGGAATCCTGCGTACGATATTTCCCTGTTAAATCCATCTGACCGTATTCTTTTCCCGAAACCGTCTGCTTTTTAAACACAACCGGACTGCCCTTCTTTTCCAGTGAATCCATAACCTCTTTCGAAAACAATGGTGTTTCCCAAAGACTGCATCTTCTGAACGAACAGCAGAAACGGCACTCGGCACACGTTTCTTTTTTCAAAACTTTTGAAAGCATTTTCTCTCCTTCTTTCCAATCAGACCCGCAGATTTATTCTACAATGTCCTGTGTTTTTAAATGTGCATTATATTTCTTAACCAGCATTTTAGGATGGTAGGACATTTTTGCCTTACGAAGCCCCTCAATTCCGATATCTTCTTCGCGATTCAGCCATGTGCAGTTTAACGTCTGTGCAAACAGCCTGTTAATCGCCGCATATGCACCATTTGTCACACATTCACCGACCGCCTTTTCAAAATGAATATCACACGTATCTTCATTAATATAAGAAGCAACCGTCATCGCCGCCGGTGTATCATTGACGTATAAAAGCCCGCCTGAAAGCTCTAACTGTTCAAAATGCTCCAGCGCTTCTTTGACCGCCGCATATTCTTTTTTCTGCGACTCGTCTTCTTCCTGCAAATGTTCATAATACCACATATCTTCCACAAGCACCGCATCCTGCCAGTTTGCCGCGCCTATCTGCTCAAAGCGGTATTCCGGATACGTCCTTACAAACTTTGAAAAATGATTTTTCTTCTTATGAAATGCCTTTCCTGCCAGATTTGCCAGTTCTTCCTGCGAATAAATGTAGTCGCTGTCCCCCGGATTGCTCTCAAATACAAATGTATCCGGGAAAACCTCCTCTAACATCTGCTTTTGTTCTTCCGTGAGCAGACAGAAGCACAGCGGCTCCCTGCGTTTTTTTGCATCCTCTTTTAATGCTTGCAGTGCTTTTTCCGGGTTGCCTGTGCCTATCGGAAAGGTATATCCCTTTCTTCCGTAATAGCCATTGTAGTGCCGCAGTAAAAAGCCTCTGTAACTGCAAATCTGTATGTCATATTTTTCACGAAGCAGATACATATTGGCAAATGAAACATCACTGCCCATATTTCCTGATTCCGCAATTATTTTCCGAATCCAGTCACCATCGGAAATGGAAGGTGTTGACCATTCAAGCATAACCTTAAAGCTTCTCCGTTCTATCATTATTAAGCGTCTTACGCATTTAATATCCATATTTTGCCCTATTTTAGCATATCGACCGGTACTTCACAACCAACGCGCCATAAAATTTCTCTAAAATCCGTCAAATACATTGACCCTGCATTTTGTTTCCAGTAAAATAGATTATTAGCATATCGAAAGGAGCTCTTAAAAAACGTATGAATAAAAAAAATATTTCACTGATTTTAATTGGCATTTTACTGCTTGTGTTACAGTTCTATGTCCGGGTCGGCAATGCCACGATTGATGTCTTTTCTGACGTCATCGGCTTTATCCTGATTGTCATTGGTATTTTACCGCTTGCCCCACGTAATGTGTTATTTAAAAAAGCAAGACTTGCCGCTATTTTAGGAACGGCTGCCGCCGTTATCGGTCAGGCACTGCTTTTTAAGGACTGGGGTGACAGCGCTTCCCAGATGCGCACAATGGCTGCCGGTCTTTCTACTATTTTTACAATTTACTTTACTTATTATTTTACGGAAGCCATCATATTAGAAGCAAAATTTCAGGAAAAATCTGCCGCAACACGTTCTTTCAGAATCGTATGGCTGTTGCTGGGTGCATTAGTATTTATTCATTATATCGCATTTATGTCCAATATTTCCCTTGCCTCGATTCTTGTCGGTGCAGGTTCCGGCATTTGTGCCATTTACTACTGTTCAACCATGCTGACTGCCTGTAAGCAGCTTTATATGGAAGGTCTTCCTACAAAGCATATGGACATTTCCGCAGAAAAAGCTTCAAAAAAATAAGTGCAGGCAATTGCTGTATTTACATTCTTCGTTTCTGTCTGTACCACATTGACAGATACAGCTGTTGTAGATAAAATAAGCACATAGAGATGGAGATTAGAAATGAAAAAGCTTGAAATTATTATAAAACCTGAGCGTCTTGACGATTTAAAGACAATTTTAAACAGCTGTAATGCACACGGTCTGATGATTACCAATATCATGGGATACGGAAGCCAGAAAGGGCATAAACAGGCTTACAACGGTGTTGATTTTGGCGGTAACCTGCTTCCGAAGGTTAAGGTTGAAACGATTGTCGATGATGATACCGCAGAAAAGATTATTGATTTAGTTATTGAAGAAATTAATACCGGTCTTTACGGCGATGGTAAAATCTTTGTCTACGATGTCTGCGATGCGGTTCGTATCCGTACCGGCGAGCGCGGTGTTGATGCATTATAGTACATTTTTTAACAGAATATATTTTACGATTATCAACGGGGATAATTACAGACTGTTTCGACAGAGTAATTATCCCCTTTTTGTATATTATTTTCGTTATCTGTATCCCATAACCGTACAGATATAGACGGAATATTTTATTCCAAAAAAAGTCCCGCAGGATACTACCCAATCCTGCGGGACTTTTTATTTTGGTCTTTTACTGCTTTCATTTTCACTGTATTTTACTTTTACTTACAGCTCATCTGTATCCGCTTCATCTTTTTTCACATACTGCTGCAAAATTCTTGAAAAAATAAATGAATCAATATAAAAAATCAACGGAATCGATATAAACATGATACCGACATACTGCATTGTAAAATAAATCAGTCCATATGTAGCAATCATCATGCTGATGGTCTGTGGCAGATGGTGCATGCAAAGCACCAGTGCATTCTTTATCGTTGCAAATACAGTATTGTCAAACTTTGCAAGCACCGGAAATACATACAGCACAACCGCCGCCAGCACAATTAAAATACCGATTGCCGCAAACATCAGCAGCTGTACCAGCGTACCGCCGCCGTCTGCTGCCCATTTTGCACAGACATTAATGTCTACCAGAAGGATTGCCGCAAACGCTGCTAAAATCAGTTCAATCAAAATACTCTGCTTTAAATTCTGCTTAAAGGATTTAAAAAATTCCTTCCAGACATAGCCTTCTTCATCCCTTGCCATTTTCAATGCCGCATAAAACACCGCCGTCAGCGATGCACCGATTGTAATAACCGGAATACTGCACACCATCGCCAGCAGGGTCAGAATAATAAAATCACCGGCTTTGGTGAGTGTCTTAAAAAATTTACCGTTTATGTCAAATACGCCCATTCTTCTACCTTTCACTCTCTGTATTGATAACATGTATGATTATATATGGATACTGTCGAAAAAGCAAAGCATTTTTCTTACTTTTTCATTAAATATTTCTAAAAGCAAGTGCCTTTTATACAAATTTATGTTACACTGACTAATGTCTTTCAAAATGGAACTGTAAACATTTGCAGAAAGGAGTACTATGAAGCCATTTTTTAAAAAGAAACCTGTAAAGGAACAGATGACTCCGTTTAAAGATTTGACTTTCTCCGAAAAAGTTCACTATATCTGGGAATATTACAAATATTTTATGCTTGCGGCAGTACTTGTAATCATTGCTGTTGTAAGCTTTGTCATCTCTTTTCAGCGTAACAATTATACAACCGCTTTCAGTATGGTTATTATTGACGGTAAAATGACCGGCTACGATACCGGAACCGATGCCATTACGACCGGTTTTACCGGATATCTTGGCATTGACGGCAAAAAGGAACGTGTGGAATGTGATTACAACTATTCCCTGATTCCAAAACTTTTAGACCAGGATGTCAGCGCCAGCCAGCAGAAAATCTACACACTGGCATCCACCGGCTCGATTGACGGTTATATCGCAAGTCCTGATTATATCGATTACTTCTCTACGGATAAAGAGCCGTTTTTAACGGATTTAAGAGAAGTTTTAACCGATAAGGAACTGGAAACCTTAGCCGGTAAAATCATTTACTATACCAAAGAAGACGGTACAAAAATTCCGATTGCACTGGATTTAACCGATACCAAGATCAAGACCGAAACGGACTTTACCATGGATAATCCGTGCTACGGCATCGTTGTAACCGCGCCGAACTTAGAAAATGCTGTCGCCTTTATCCGCTACGCATTCGACTTATAAGTTGATACTGCAGCAGTACAGATTCATTCCGTCAATATCCTCCGCATAAACTGTAAATCCCAGTTTTTGTGCGAGGCTGATTGACGGAATATTTTTTTGATGACAGCATAAAAATAAATGACTGCAAAGCTCGCGCTCCTTTACATAATCAAGAATTGCAAGGCACGCTTCCGCGGCATACCCCTTTCCCTGCCACGGCTTTCCGATAAGATATCCCAGCTCTTTTTGTAATTCTCCGTCAATTTCGCGGTTTTCAATCCCCGCCCGTCCGATGACTTTATTATCTTCCTTACGGATCACCAGCCACAAACCATGCTCGAAAAAGCCGTACATATTTTTGATGTACTGTCTTGTAAATTCTTCTTCCTCAGCCCTTTCATACAGCGGTTCAATATACGGACAGTCCCGCAGTGTATCATAGACTTCGTACAGACTGTCTAAATCCGTAAGCTGCATTTCACGTAAAATCAGCCTGTCGGTTTCTGCAATCTCAAGGGGAAATCTGTAATATCTGCAATAAACGGTTTCCAAGTACATTTTGTCGATTGAATCGGTATTTTCCACGACATATTTTGCACTGCCCCTGTAATCAAAGCCGTAACCGATTGATGGAATATTTTTTACAACTTCGGGCAGTTCCGTATCCCGTAAATCTGTTAAAAGCACCCGCCCCGCCAACGGTTCTAACCGTTTCAACCGCTTATTAAATGTTTCAGACGGTCCTAAGGATTGCAGCTGCTCCCGGCAGAGAATTTTTAAGTTCCTTAGTTCCGGCTGTCTGCGCAGTTTTTTACATATCTTATATTCTTTTTCTTTATCCTGCATGAGGACTGCGATTTCCCGCACATTTTTCTGCATATTTTTTATCCACTTTCTTATTTTCTCAATCTTTTTTATTTTTTGCCGATACACATAATATATATATATGATATCAGGGTCAAAGGGTTATTCACCCACATGAGCTTGCTCATAGGTGGGTGAATAACCAACACAAACTTATACCGTTATAATATCAAAGATAAGGAGGACCTGCAAATGTCATCTGCTTTTATAAATTCACTGGGCAGCAGCTTTGGCAGCCTTACAACAACACAAACGAAATCACAGTCAAGAACGAAAAAGAAAACTACGCAGTCCGGTAAAATTGTCGTTAAAAAGAACATGACCGCACAGGGGTATCTGATCCGCATGGCAAATGCCAAATCCCCGGCACAGGTTGCCGGCATTATCCGTGCCGCACGCGCCGATGCCAACGCCATGAAAAATTCAGATGCAGGAAAAACAGCCATTGCCGAAGCCCAAAAAATTGCCGATGCGATTGAAAATAAAGGGACTTTAAAAATCAGCCGTTTAAAAAAGGAACAGCAGCTCCGTCAGAAAAAACAGATTGAAGAATCCTGCGGTGCAAAGAAAAAAGCCGCTTTGACGTCCAAACAGCTTAAAAAGAAAAAACGCGCCCGCAAAGCCGAGGAACGCGCCGATGCCGCAAATGCCATAACACCGTATAAAAAACAAACAGAGGAGAATAACGAATCTAATTCCTCATTCTCCTCTGATACGACGGCACCCGGAATCGTCATTGATGTTGCGGTTACGGCTGATACCGGCTGCGCACCCGCTGACGCTTCAAGCGTTGATGTCAGTTTATAAAATTTTTTTATCTTTGTACTTCGTTTCCGCTTTCAGAAAATGCGAGCTGGCTGACTTCATCTGCCGTAACAAGGTTAAAATCACCGCTTACGGTATGCTTTAAGCAGCTGGCTGCATTTGCAAATTCAACCATTTTCTGAGCATCGTACTTCTGTAAGCAGGCATAAATCAGACCTGCGCAGAACGCATCGCCCGCACCGATATAATCTAAGATGTGCATGAAATATTCTTTGCTGTAGTAAGCCTTTCCGTCTGTATAAATCATAGACTGTAACTTAAAGGTTGTGATAGAAGTTTCTGTACGCCAAACTGCTGCCACCATTTTAAACGGAAAACGCTTCATGAGTTCTTTTGCAATGTACTCGTTCTTTTCTGTGCCTTCTCCGACCGGCTCAAGCTGGAAAATACCAATCGCATCGTCTTCATTGGCAATACAGATATCTACATACTGGCAGATTTCTGTCATAACCTTGTTTGCCTTTTCACCGCTCCAGAGCTTGCTTCTGTAATTTAAGTCACAGCTGACAGTCATTCCCTTTTCTTTTGCTTTTTTGCAGGCTGTTAAGCAGACCTTAGCCAGTGTATCGCTGATTGCCGGTGTGATTCCTGAAAAATGGAACCATGTTGCATCTTCAAAAATGGCATCCCAGTCAAAATCACTTTCTTCTGCCAGTGCAATTGCTGAACCGCTTCTATTATAAATAACGTTTGATGGTCTCTGGCTGGTCTTCTTTTCCAGAAAATAAATACCAATCTGGTCGCCGCCGCGGACAATCTTACTGCCGTCCACACCGTACTGACGCAGTGCATTGACTGCACTCTGACCGATTGCATGTTTTGGAAGCTTAGTTACATAAGCCGCATCCACACCAAAGTTGGATAAAGAAACGGCTGTGTTGGCTTCTCCGCCGCCGTATACGGCTTCAAACGAATGACACTGTGTAAAACGCTCACTGTTTTCCGGTGAAAGACGCAGCATAATTTCACCAAATGTAATAATTTTTTCCTTCATTTTATTCTTTCTCCATTTTCTATATATTGATATGAGTGTCAAAATACCTTTTTCCACTTATTTCATTTTGTGTCGTATTATAGCACATTTTTTGATACATTGTATAGTACATTTGCAAAAAATTTACGTTGACTTTTATGCAATGACTGGATACAATAACGAATATACTTGATATTCAGAAAGGAATTATTATTATGGCAAATCAAAATCCAGTTGTTACATTTACAATGGAAAATGGCGATATTATGAAAGCCGAGCTTTATCCGGAAGTTGCACCAAACACTGTCAACAACTTCATCAGCCTTGTAAAGAAGGGCTTTTATGATGGATTAATTTTCCACAGAATTATTGCAGGTTTCATGATTCAGGGCGGCGACCCGGAAGGTTCCGGCATGGGCGGTCCGGGATATTCTATCAAGGGCGAATTTAACACCAACGGTTTCCAGAATGACTTAAAGCATACAAAGGGTGTTCTTTCCATGGCGCGTGCACAGCACCCGGATTCTGCCGGTTCACAGTTTTTCATTATGCATGAAAACGCACCGCACTTAGACGGACAGTATGCGGCATTCGGCATGCTCACAGAAGGCGTTGACGTCTTAAATAAGATTGCCGAAACCGATACGGACTGGAGCGACAGACCACGCAATCCTCAGGTTATGAAGACCGTTACGGTTGAAACTTTCGGTGTCGATTATCCGGAACCGGAAACACTCTAATCGTTATTGCACATTTTAAAAATTGATAAATTAATAAATTGAACCCGGCAGAGCTTTCAATGTATCTGATACATTAAAAACTCTGCCGGGTTTTCATTCTGTAATACGCTGTCCGAATTACTTCTTAAATTTACGGCTTCCCTGTGTCATCATTCTGTTTGACAAGTTTTTAATAGTTTTACTGTAATTCATAATCTTCGCCTGCACCGAACCGCACAATCTGAATCTTATCGCCGGTGCTGATAACTACATTAAACAGGGCTTCAGTCGCCGTATCTTTTTCACGGTCTTTTGCCATTGTGTAACCCTTGTCAAACTGCCAGCCACGGCTCTGCGAAAACAGGGATGCCTGTGTATTTAAAATCGGAAGTCCTCCTGTTTCTTCGTCCCGCACAGCACGTTCCATATGAAGATGTCCGCTATTATACAGCACAACATTTCCAGTCCAGTGAGAAAAATCTTTTTCAAACGCACCGGATTCAAAGGGCGTATGCGTATATGCAGCCTTTAAAATCTGCTGCAATGTATCACGGTTTCCCCCTTCTCCATATCCTTCCGGATAATCAAATGCGTCATGACTCATAAACAAATAGTTACAGTCCTGTCTTGCCATTGCCGTATTCAGCAGCCAGTCAATCTGTTCATCCGAATAACCGTAAAAATACATTCCCATCTGCGCCTGCTTTCCGTCCGTTACCGTATCATCGCTGTCACTCATATTCAGGCAGATTACACGCGTATTCTTTCCCGGCAGGTCATAATAATAATATCCATTCTGATATTTTGCAGCATATTGCGGAAAATGTGCCATCGTAACCGAATACCATTCCTCACGGTTAATAATGTAATCCGCATCAAACAGCAGATTTCCGTCTTCCTGCGCTGAAAAACTGTTGTCGTCATGATTTCCTTTTAAAATAAAAACAGGCTTGTCACATTCTTCAAGGATTTCAGAAACCGACTCAATTTTATCCATTGCCTTCTGCTTTCCGTCCTGTTCTGCATCCCGTCCATTGTATAAATCTCCACCAACGCATACAAAATCAATATCTGTATTATTTACAACATCTACAACTGCATTCAACTGGCGGTATGCCGCCGTCTGCGCATCCTCTGATGTATCCAGATGCAGATCCGTAATAAAAATATATGAAACACTTTCGCCCGTAATATCGTCCTGCACATTTTTATCTTCTGTTACATTCTGTGTACACGCAGCCAGCGCAAGCATAGAAACCGCCGCCGCCGTGATTATCAGTGTTTTTGTTTTTTTCATAGCATACTCCTTTGCCGAGCGATTTTGTCTGGTGAATTGCTTTCGCCCGGAAGCAATTCGCCGTGTGAATAATCTATAATATAAGTATTATTCACACTTCTCCTATTCCACAGGCATTTTTAATGCCAGAGGAATCGCGAACTGAATCCATTCAGTTCTGCGATAAGTACAGTTTTGTGATGCCTGCGTTACAAAACTGCTGTGTGAATAATCTTTAATTTAAGGATTATTCACACTTCACCTCCATCTTTTTTTCAGTGTAATAGTTAAAGTTCACTTTAAGTCAAGCTTTTTACTTAAATTTCACACTTTTATTATAATGAGCTTTCTTTTGGAATGCCCAATATCTATTGTGCATATGGTGGTATGCTTTTTATGTATAATAAAAGCGGCGCCGCATAGACATTTTATCTATACGGAACCGCCTTTTTTCTTTTATTACATTTACAGTACCCGTGCGCCGTTTATTCCATAGACACACACCAGAATGTACAGCACGTATCCGGGAATACACACTGCCCTAAAAATCTCCCCTGATTCAGAAAGACTGCTTACTTAATATCTTTTACAAACTGTTCCAGCTTTTCCTTATTATCCTTTGCCTTATCACTGTGACGGTCTGCGAGGGCGACTTCACTTTTTAAATTTTTAAGTTTCTTTGACAACTGCACAATACATCTGTCGTTGTCCCCGCCGCCACTGAATGTAAAGACCGCATTTATTCTATCCGCCACTCCGTACTTTTTGATAAAGGTATTGACCGGAGCTGCCGGTAAGCCCGCCCATATCGGCATTCCCAATATGATTTCATCGTAATAATCTATATTATCGGGAACGCCTTTTATTTTCGGTGTTCTTCCGAATGTGGACTGCATTCCGCCGACAAGCATTTTCGCCGCCGGTTTTCGCGGCAATGGCTTTGCCAAATCGATCTCAAATAATTTTGCGCCCAGTTTTCTTGCAATCTCTTTGGCGGCTTCTTTTGTATTTCCTGTTAATGAATAGTAAATAACTGCTTTGCTCATTGTGTTGTTCTCCATTGTTTTTTATTTTATATAATTTGGTAAATCCCGGAATTTATAAATAAAACTCCGTTCTTCTAAGCTGTGTATACGGTTTTTCATTTCTTATTTTTAAAGCTTCCTGCATATCTATATCCGCGTATAAAATCTGCTCCGTATCATCTGCTTTTACAAGAATTTCTCCCTTCGCATTAACGACAATGGACTCTCCCGAAAAATGCATATTCCCTTCTACACCGACACGGTTGCACATTGCCAGTATAACACTGTTCTGAAATGCCTGCACCCGGAGTTCCCACTCAAACATCTGTGACGGCTCTGCTTTTGTATTGACTGTCGGTATCAGAATCAAATCCGCTCCCTGCAAGGTTTCTGTGCGTATGCTCTCCGGGTAATGTCTGTCGAAGCATACGACAATGCCAATTTTTCCATATTCCGTATCAAAAATCCGGAATCCCTCATCGGACGGCGTATAATAATCCTGCTCGTAAAACTGCTCCGCCTGCGCTACATGCACCATTTTCTGCACGCCTTTTACTTCACCGTTTTTATCTATAAAAATGCTTGCATCATATGTCTTTCCGTTTTCGAGAAGATATAGATTCGGCACTGCCGAAATCTTATTTTTCCTGCATGTGTCGCAGAATTTTTTCACCGATTCTCCCGTAATTGTTACCGCATACTTACGCATATCCTGTCCTGGATACTGCGGAAAAAATTCCGTCAACTGCACCTCAGGGAACAGTACAAGGTCAGCGCCCTGTTCTGCCGCCGCTTCAATAGCCCGCAGACTTTTACTTAAATTCACTTCTACACTGCCGTAATTCGGCATTTGAACCAACGCTAACCGCATATTTTTCTCCTCGAAATTCATTTTTTAATTGTACCCGCTGTCGGCTTCCCTTGCTGTACCTTTCGTTATGACCCACAGTTCTTTGTATTCCGTTACGGAATCCTGCACCAGAAACTTCCGGTAAATAAAAGGCGACAGCAATGCCAACACCACCACCACTATAAGTGCCCACGAAGTGATTTCTGTTCTTTTTGTTCTCTTGGATTTATAAATATCTTTTCTCATTGATTTTCTCCTACTCACTTGAGTCTTTGTTATTCTCTTATCTCCGTCCAGCATTTGCAAATGCAGTGGCAAACTGGATTTTACTTTGTAACTATAACTTTTCCTTCAGAGTCCAGGAGAGGTGTAACACCAGCTCCATATCCGGACTTCCAACAAAGGTAATTAACTCCCGTCTCCTTATCTACAGGAATTTGGTGTGTGCTTTATAAATTTTTTCCAATCCACTCAAGTTCGTTCATGGAATCCTTATTTTTTTCAAGTTCATCTCTGGCTGTTGCGTAATATGATTTTTTGAAAAGCATATCCCATGAAAGATATTTTGCCATACAGTCAAACTGCTTATCAATCAGCTCATACTGGATACTGTCTACGGGAGAACCGCCTACAACAATCGTGCCAACTTTTTTATTTTTTAACTGCAATCCACGGCAGTAGCACTTATCAATGATAAGTTTCAATTGTGCTGACATTCCCCACCAATAAACTGGTGTAGCAAAAAGAATCATATCTGCGGCAGCAATTTTATCAATTGTAGGATTTGTATCATCCTTATCGACGCATCCCTTAGAGCATTGACAGACACCACATCCCTTGCATGGTGCAATGTTGAGTTTGTCAGGTTCAATGATTTCAATTTCATTCTTTTCTGATGCTCCTTTTATAAATGCATTGATTGCTGTCAGCGTGTTTCCTTTTCTGGCACTTCCATTAATGATTACAATTTTCATGCGTGTATCCTCCAACTTCAGATTTGTATGTCTCTATTATACCATAATGATAGTAGTATGTGAAAAATTATATATTCATTTAAAGTGAATTTTTATGCAATTTTACCACTTTACTGCATTAAAATTTAATACTTTTTTTATAAAATATGCAAAATATAACAAAAAGTACTGGACAAAATGTCCTATACGAGGTAAAATGCATATATGTAATCAAACAGCACATTTGAAGGTTGTGCAGATAGTATTGGTTATATTTTGCGAATTGGGGGGATTTTTCATGAGAATATATCATGCTAAGGATTATGCAGATATGAGCAGAAAGGCTGCAAATATCGTATCGGCACAGGTGATTATGAAGCCTAATTGTGTATTGGGACTGGCTACAGGCTCTACACCTATCGGCTTGTATAAGCAGCTCGTTGAGTGGTTCAAGAAGGGGGATTTGGACTTCTCAGAGGTTATGACGGTGAACCTTGATGAGTACAAGGGATTAAGCCGTGAGAATGACCAGAGCTACTATTATTTTATGCATCAGAATTTGTTTGATCATGTGAATATTCCGGTTGAGAATACTCACCTGCCAAACGGCATGGAGCCGGATTCTCAGAAGGAGTGCAAGCGCTATACAGAGCTGATTCAGTCTCTTGGCGGTGTTGATTTACAGCTTCTTGGTATCGGACACAATGGCCATATCGGTTTTAATGAGCCGGGCGAGTCTTTTGACAAGCAGGTACACTGTGTGAATCTGACAGAGTCTACTATTGAGGCCAATAAGCGCTTCTTTGCATCGGCTGATGATGTTCCGAAGCAGGCTTATACAATGGGTATCAAGACCATCATGCAGGCTAAGAAGATTCTTATTGTTGCAAGTGGTGAGGATAAGGCAGAGATTGTTCACAAGGCTTTCTTTGGACCGATTACACCACAGGTGCCGGCTTCTGTATTACAGTTGCACAATGATGTTACGCTTGTAGCGGATGAGGCTGCACTGAGTTGTTTGTAGATATTTTTTAGTTGAGAAGGTGCATGTATATGATAATAAAAAATGCAAGGGTATTTACAGAGGATGGCAGCTTTATGCAAGGTGATGTTGTCGTTAAGGATGGCCGTTTTGACAGTGTTTTGGAGAGAACAGCTGACACGGATGCGGCTGCTGACAGCACACAGCAGGAGATTATAGATGCATCAGGTCTTATCATGATACCGGGTCTTGTGGATATTCATTTTCATGGATGCAAGGGAGCTGATATGTGTGACGGCACCGCAGAGGCACTTGATGTGATTACAGCATACGAGGCTTCTGTCGGAGTGACGAGCGTGTGTCCGGCGACTATGACCATTCAAAGGGATGAGCTTTTGAGTGTCATGAAAAATGCCGGTGATTATACTTATCAGGGTGGTGCACATCTTGTAGGTATCAATATGGAGGGACCTTTTATCAGTCCTTCTAAAAAGGGCGCACAGGCGGCAGAGAATATCATGCGATGTGATTATGATTATTTCTGTGAGCTTCAGGATGCGGCCCATGGCTTGATAAAGCTTGTAGATATTGCTCCGGAGGAGCCGGGAGCGATTGATTTTATAGACAGGGTAAGAGGAAGTGTTGTGGTTTCAATAGCACACACAGCGGCTGATTATGACACAGCGGTAGAGGCTATTGAGCATGGTGCAAGCCATGCCACACATTTGTATAATGCGATGCCACCGCTTCATCACAGGAATCCGGGAGTTATCGGGGCTGTGAGAGATTCAGAAAATTGTCATGCAGAGCTCATTTGTGACGGTGTGCATATTCACCCGTCGGTTATCAGGGCAACATTTGCCATGTTTGGTGCGAAGCGCATGATTTTAATAAGTGACAGCATGAGAGCCACAGGGCTTGAGGATGGCGAGTATACACTCGGTGGACAGGCAGTGACGGTCAGAGGTCCGCTTGCCACACTCCATGATGGGACAATTGCCGGCTCGGCAACCAATCTGATGGATTGTGTAAGAGTAGTTGTACAGAAGATGAATATTCCACTGGAAAGTGCTGTTAAATGTGCAGCAGTGAACTCCGCAAAATCCGTAGGAATCTATGATCAGTACGGAAGCATCACTCC
>ERZ779902.615-NODE-615-length-15221-cov-3.941316_pt1 | contig 15221 bp, 11 predicted proteins | sample MGYA00511350_ERZ779902 | MGnify/ENA primary metagenome ERZ779902 (study PRJEB29588, sample SAMEA2146908) | human gut metagenome | biome: human gut; feature: human-associated habitat; material: faeces | place: Denmark | collected 2008/2010 ...
GGCAAACCCTGCCCCTACAACTGACGATTGGATAGACTGGTTTAGTTTTGACCCTCACTCGATTGAACAGAGTATTTTCCGCCCTCAAATAAAGTAGTTTCACACCGTATGAAACACACCGCACGTGTGAGAAAGAAGCAAAGGAGGCTTTTATCGATTTGTATAGGGGAAAATGCACAAAGTGATGCGCTTTTTGGCAAAAGCGAGAGATGTGCTCTCACCTTTCGGCTCATCTCTCACCCCTATCTCTCACCCCTGAAAACCTTTATATATCGAACTTTTAGGGGTATGGGTGAGAGGGTGAGAGATAAAAATGAATAATTACTTTGAAAGCTGAAGAGATAGAATTTTTCTAATTATAAAAAGAAAGATTGTGTTTATGAAGCATGAATAGTTTTTTTGCTATCTTTGTCTGTCTCCATGCAGTCAATCGCTTTTCGAGATATCAAGGAATGAAGGAAAAACCTTAAATAGAATAAAATGAGGAAGCAATCTTTTTGTTGGATGGCAATAGCTGTACTATTGTGTTCATGCGGCGGTAAAACGACTCGCCAGGAAGTGGAGGATGAAATCATTTCGCCTCGTATGATTGATTTGTCAGAGGTGAGATATTCGGATACTCCGCAGTTGTTATCTGCCTTTGTCGACAGTATCGAGTATATTCGAATATCAGATACTCTGTTGATACCTGATTTGCGGAAAGTGCATCTGGCAGAAGATGCTAAAGGGAATGTGTACTTGGACTTCGATAAAATATATAAATATACTGCTGACGGGCGGTTCGTCCAGTCTTTATTCAAGATAGGAGAGGGGCCCGGTGAAGTGAATGCCAAATATGAACCCGGTATTTATAATATGTGTGAGCATACTGTTTGGGTGCAGAAATATGGAGAGCAATATAGTAAATATACGTTAGACGGTGAGTTTGTAGGAAGCATGAATCGTAAAACAGGGATAACTAATTTTAATCTGCTTGCCTGTTGGAATAATGGTGAACTCTTTCGTTATGAAAGCGATATGAATCCTCAGAAAGGAGATGTCGTAAACTTGGACAGCGCTTACTTTTTCAAGGTAAGAGATAAAAATGGGAAAATAGTTTATCAGCTTCCCAATTATCATTTTGATATAAAGGCTACCTCGCCGGGGCATGGTACTATCCTTACGTTGGGAGGGCCTATTGATTATGGGGAAATAAGTAAATCGCTTTTCTGGGTGAAGCCGATTCATGTAGATACCGTTTATTGTACAACGGATTGGACAGACGTCCGCCCTTATTATATCATACGGAAAAACGATAAGGCGGCAGATTATAAATGGTATGTGCGGATGCAGGTGGGGGACCTCACGCGGGAGGATGCCGGAAAGGAACAGCTGGCGAGTGTCTGTGCATTTCAGTCGGGAATGTTGTTTGGATACTTATTTGACAGACAACAGTTCGGAGTGGGATTTTGTCAGGCAAACGGTAAGGCCGGAGCGGTCTCTAAAGTCTTTAAGAATGATGTCGACGGGTATTGTCCGTCGCTTGATATGTGGCAGGCTATGGGATATAAGATGCTCTACCCCAGGAATGGCTATTTGTATCTGTTGGTTGATGCTTTCAAGTTCTTTGAAGAAGGAGCGAAGTCTCCTTTTGCCGACCTGACGGAAGATAGTAATCCGGTGTTGGTCAAGCTGAAGTTAAAATAATCAGAAAGCGGTGACTGCAGATATTCAATGTATCGTGTATCTGCTGTCACCGCTTCCGGTCTATTGGTGTATTATCTGTTTTTATACATCCTTTCGTAATACTTCTGATAGTCACCGCTGGTTACATCTTCCACCCAAGCTTGGTTCTCCAGATACCATTGGATGGTTTTCACGATGCCCACTTCAAATTTTGTTTCAGGATACCAGCCCAGTTCCTTTGTAATCTTTTCGGGGTCGATGGCATAACGCTGGTCATGTCCCAAACGGTCTTTGACGAACGTAATCAGTGATTCGTTTATCCAGTCAATGCTGATTTCGCCGTTCTCTTTCCGTTCCTTCTTTTTTAATACCTTGCGATATTCCGGATTTTCGGTCATCATTTGATGGATAGTGGCGATGGTAAGCTTGACTATTTCTATATTTTGCTTTTCATTGTGCCCGCCTACATTGTAAACTTCTCCGTTGCGTCCTTGGCGTACTACCAAATCGATGGCTTTGCAATGGTCTTCCACATACAGCCAGTCACGCACGTTGCTGCCGTCACCGTAAACGGGAAGCTTCTTGCCTTCCAGAATATTCTTGATGATAAGCGGAATCAGTTTCTCGGGAAAATGGTAAGGGCCGTAGTTGTTGGAACAACGGGTGATGGTGACAGGCATTTTGTATGTATCACGATATGCCATCACAATCATGTCGGCACTTGTCTTTGAGGCACTGTAAGGGCTGTGAGGGCAAAGAGGTGTCTCTTCTGTAAAGAAACCTTCGGCTCCCAGGCTGCCATATACTTCGTCGGTAGACACCTGATGATAGCGTACGTCTTTGCGCCAAGTGGGATAACCGTATTCGTCTTTACCGGTCACCCATGCACGGCGGGCGGCATCCAGCAGGTTTTGTGTGCCAAGGATGTTGGTCTGTAAAAACAGTTGCGGGTTCTCAATGCTGCGGTCCACGTGGCTCTCGGCGGCAAAGTTCACCACATAATCAAACTTATATTCAGCAAAGAGCTGGTCGGCAAGTGCTTGGTCGCAGATATCTCCTTTTACAAAGAAGCAACGTTCATTATCAATGTCAGATGCAATGGTTCCCAGATTTCCGGCGTAGGTCAGGGCGTCAAGGACAACGACCTTGATATCGTCATGCTTGGCCAAAATGTACTTTAAATAGTTGGCGCCGATGAATCCGGCAGCTCCTGTAACGAGATAAGTCTTCATATTTCTTAGTTTTTACTGTTTTAGTGGTGCAAAGTTCGGAAAGATTTTCTTACTATCCAACTTATTCTGCCAATTCTATTACTTCTAAATCTTTAAATTCTCCTTGGTCTATTACAAAACGCACTAATGTGCGAACGGTGTGGAAACCCGATTTGCCGGCTGCTCCCGGATTGATGTGCAGCAGGCCGAGGGTCTTGTCATATTTCACCTTCAGAATGTGGGAGTGTCCGCTGATGAATAACTTTGGCGGCCTTACAAACAGGCTGCCGCGGATGGATGGGTCGTAATTGCCCGGATAACCGCCGATGTGCTTCATCAGTACTTCTGCACCGTCGACAGTAAAACGATTTATCTGCGGATAAAGTTTACGGATTTCTTGTCCGTCGATATTGCCGTATACGGCACGAAAGGGTCGGAAGGCCGCTAAGCGTTCGGCAACTTCCACTGAGCCGATGTCGCCTGCATGCCAAATCTCGTCACATTCCTCAAAGTATTTTAAATATTTATCGTCCCAATATGAATGAGTATCCGATAATAATCCAATTCTAGTCATCGTTTGTTTGTTTATTATCAACAAAGGTACTATATTTGACACAAATCTTAGCATAATATGGAGAGCAAATATCATTATTTTAAACGTGATATCAGTTGGTTATCATTTAATCATCGGGTATTGCTGGAAGCCGATGATGATTCCCTTCCGTTGTATGAGCGAATAAATTTTGTTTCGATATATTCTTCCAATCTCGAAGAGTTCTATAAAATACGTGTGGCAGAGCATAAGGCAATTGCATCGGGCGGCCATAGTGATGATGTTACTCAGGAAGAGGCAAAACATCTTATTCATCAGATTACCGAGGTGGTGAATGAGCAGATGGAGGACCGTATTCGTATTTATGAACGTAAGTTGATTCCCGCTTTGCGTGAGCAGCAGCATGTGGTGTTTTATCAGAGTAAGCAGGAAGTGGAACCCGTGCATACGGAGTTTATCAGGAATTTCTTTAAGGAGGAGATTTTTCCTTATCTGCAACCTGTGCCTGTGTGCAAGAACCGTATTAAGACTTTTTTACGTGATAACCGCCTTTATCTTTCGGTGCGTGTCATCCGTCGTGACACCGGCGAGAAGGAATACTATATCATTAAATTGCCTTATAGTAAAGTGCCCCGTTTCATCGAGCTTCCCCGAGTGGGTGATTATTTCTATCTGATGTATATGGAGGATATCATCAAGGCAAATATCGACCGTATGTTTCCCGGCTATGAGTTGGATTGCAGTTATTGTTGCAAGATTTCGCGTGATGCCGATATTTTTGTCGACGATGCCGAAAGTGCTGAAAAGATGGTGGAGCAACTGAAAAAGAAGGTGAAGAAGCGCAAGATAGGGGCGGTATGTCGTTTTGTGTATGACCGCAAGATGCCTGCCGATTATCTGGAATTCCTTGTGGATGCGTTTGGCATCAACCGTGATGAGTTGGTTCCGGGTGACAAGCATCTTAACCTTGAAGACTTGTCGCATTTGCCCAATCCTAATCGTGACAGTGAGGCGCCAGTCAAGCCGGTACCTATGAAACTGAATTATCTGGATGAAAAAGAATCCATCTTCCGATATGTCAATAAGCGTGATTTGCTGTTGCATTTCCCCTATCATTCGTTCGACCATTTTATTCATTTCCTTTACGAAGCGGTGCATGACCCTTCCTGCAAGGAGATTATGATTACCCAATACCGGGTGGCAGAAAACTCGGAGGTCATCAATACGCTGATAGCTGCTGCACAGAACGGCAAGCAAGTGACTGTCTTTGTGGAGCTGAAGGCACGTTTTGATGAAGAAAACAATTTGGCTACGGCCGAGCTGATGGAGAAAGCGGGGATACACATTATATATAGTATCCCGGGATTGAAAGTGCATGCAAAGGTGGCATTGGTGCTCCGTCGCAACAAGGAAGGAAAGCAAGTGCGCAGCTATGCTTATATCAGTACGGGTAATTTCAATGAGAAAACGGCAACGGTATATGCCGATTCGGGCTTGTTTACTTCGAATGAAGTAATTGTCAATGACTTGCATACACTTTTCCGTGTGTTGCGTAAGGAGGTGACTGAACCGAAATTCAAACGTCTGCTGGTGGCACGGTTCAACCTGCTGCCGGAGTTGCGCAGACGGATTGGTTATGAAATAAATATGGCAAAAGCCGGGAAGGAGGCACATATCATTCTGAAAATGAACGCGCTGCAAGACCCGGCTATGATTGGTGAACTTTATAAGGCGAGTGAAGCGGGTGTAAAGATTGATTTGATAGTCCGCGGCATCTGTTGTTTGATACCCAATCAAGCATACAGCAAGAACATCCGCATCACCCGCATTGTAGACAGTTTCTTGGAACATGCCCGTATCTGGTACTTCCTGAACGGTGGAAAACCGCTTCTTTTCATGGGGTCGCCAGACTGGATGAGGCGTAATCTGTATCGACGGATAGAGGCGGTGACTCCTGTCATGGACGGAGGGTTGAAACAGGAGATGATTGATATGCTTCATATCCAGTTGAGGGATAACCAAAAGGCAGGATGGGTGGACGAGAACTTAAAGAATGTGCTGAAAAAGAATCCGAATGAAGAACCGGTGCGCGCCCAATATGCATTTTATGAGTATCTGAAGGAGAAGAATGAGCGTAATCAGTCATAACTTAATGGATTCTTCATTTGTGGCGCATAGCGACAGCGTGGGTCTGGAAAATCCCAACAGTCGTTTCCATAAGCTTTGATGATATCGCTCCAACAACGGTTCTGATAGTTGTAGCAATCTTCAAAAAAACTGCATGTTTTGCAATGGCTTTGTTCGCTTATGTCCTGACGTGATAGAGAACAGAGGTGTATAGCTTGAGGCGAGTTCCATGCTTCTATCAAGCTTTGTGTGGTTACATCACCGATAATGAAGTGTGGATTCCAATATAACTGTTCACAGATTGTTACTTTTCCATCAGGCAATATAAACATGTGAGTAGTTAGTGCAGAGCATTCGCTTCCTTTAAAATAACGGCTTCCACCCCAAGTGTTTAGATATTCTTTTTCTAATGGAGCATAGCCTAAGATAATAGGGAATGGGGCGTTAGCAATAAGTGGATACAATCCTTTGAAGGTTTCAATAATCTGTGTTTTAGATGCTTTCAACTTTGAGAAATCTTTATATGCTTTATTTGTTGAATTGCTTGCAGGTATAATACGCCAATTCTTGATATGTTTTAACGTAGAGAGTTTGTGTAATAGCTCAGTCAAGGTCATAATATTGCAATTATATCGGGTAAGCACAGATGAAAGTTGATAGTTAAAACCGCTGTTGTCTAATAGCTTTAGACCGATAAACACCTCTTCTATGTACTGCTTGTTTACCCCTACTGAAGCTTTTAATATTTCAGAATTGTAAGCATCTAATGAAAATTGTATTATTCCTTGATAATTTGTCTCTTTTAAATCTTGTAATAGTTTATCTGTCGCAGGCATTTTGGTTGATATGTATTCTGGGGCGATATTCCGTTTCACTAGTTCTTTTAGAATAATTTTCCAGTCTTTATGCAGGAATATTTCACCACCAATCAAATTAACTTGTTGTACTTGCATATTTGAGGCTTCTTTTATCAGTTCTATGATGCGCGAGGTGGTAAGAGGTGATTTAATAAATGTTGATGTATCGGCATAGCAGTATTTACAATGAGTGACACATTTGTTTGTTAACATAAATGTAACTAAAAGAGGCCCTGAGTAAAGCTTTCTGGTAGTGAGGTCTAGTTTTTCCCAGGCAAAAGATTGGACATTTAACTGATCAAAGTGCAAATCTTTACCAGCTTTTTCAGCCTCAATCAATACTCTCTTAGGAAAATAAATTTCTCCTTGTTGCGAAGAAGTGTAAATAGGTGTCGGATTATTAATGTATCCCGACACCCATTTTGTTATTTCTTCCGTACTCCGACCGAAAAAATGACTAAGCATATCCAATTCTTTTAATTTCTCATGAAGGGATGAGGTGTAGTTGTCAATGTTCTCTTTTAGTTCCAGATTCTCTAGCTTTAAGGTCTCATTTTGTTGTTGCAGTTCTTGTAAAGTGGTTTGTTGTTCTTTCCACGATGTCAATACCTCTTTGTTATCTTCCATTTGCAGTACTAACTCTTTCATACGTGTTTCATTGCGGTTTATTGTCTCTTCATTCATGTGTATTTTGACCGTGGCAAACCTTATTTCCTTTTCTTTTTCTGATAGTTCTTTCTTTTGACGGATTATTTTCTGTTGATAATAGTAAATAGTGGCTGCTATAATGCACAGCAATACTATGAAAACAATCAGCGCATTGCGCATCGTTTCTTCCTTTTCTATTTTTAATTTGTTTTTCTCATTGATTATTTTTTGCTGGTTGTATTTTTCCTGCATTTCTATCAATGCTTTGTTGCGTTCTATTTTTGTTATAGAATCTTGGTAAAGCCATAATTTTTCGCTGTATTTTACAGCTTTTTTGTAGTCTTTTTTTTCATTACTTAAATAATATAATGCTTGGAATGCACTACGAGCCGTATAAATATTAGAAGATTTGGAGGCTTCATTTAAATAATAATGTGCTGAATCATACTGATGCAAAAGGCGGTAAGTATAACCTAAACCAAGTATATTTTGATCTGTTTTATTTAGGATAACAGATTTTTGTGCGTAATGGAGGGCTTTTTCATAATTTTTTTTTCTAATAAGCATTATATTAATTTCATTCATTGCATAAGCTAATGGGCGAGGAAGATTATATTCTTCACTAATTTCTATTGCTTTTTTATAAAATTCTATAGACTTATCATTTTCTTCTTTTATAGAATATACTCTTCCAAAGTTTATATAAGAATCAGCTATATATTCTTGAAAATTTGATAATAGAGCATAGTGTTGTGCCTTTTTAAAGTATTCTAATGCATAATTATGTAAATTACGATATGCATATATATATCCTACATCAGTGTTTATTCGATATGCCAATTGATAATCTTCTGTTTTTTGAATCTCTTCATCTGCTTCTAAAAAGTATTTTAATGCTTTTTCAGAATCATATTCTTCTCCATATAGCACACCTTTATAATATAATACCATTGCTCTTCTCTGTGCATTGTCCTTCTTTATGAAATAATCGTATGCTATATTAATCAAGGAGTCCGATTGTTTTATATCATTTTTGTATTTAGCTTGTGTCATCAGCAATGTCCATGTGGCATTCTGTAATTTGCTTGATGCAGGTAGTGCTTGCATATCTTGCAATATATGTAATGCACTATCAGGAAACTCATACATAACTGTTTCAGCTTGTATTAAGTTTGCCGATAACGAAGTGGTTGCATCCCCTTTTGGATGACAAGCTGATAAACAGCTAATGACAATAAGAAGTAGTAAAATGGGATATGTCTTTTTCATTGTATTCATTTTATATGATAGTGCTTTACAAAAGTAAGAAATAAATATTGGAATAGAAATTAAATTGAATAAAAGTGATAAAATTCTTATTTGTAAACGACTGTTAAAATGGAATATTCTTTTGTCTAGTCTTATATGGCTGGACTGAATGGGGATATATTTGCTGACGTTATCAATATTATTAATTTTTAAATCTAAAATTATGACTAAAGAAATTAATGAAGAGTTGAAAAAAGCTCTTGCTTCATCTCTAAATGATGAAGTTTTAAACAGTGATGAACTGAATGCTACTGAGGGAGGACATAATATATCTCTTGGTCGTTGTGGCGATAATACTGGAAATTGTGTTCGAGGCTGTGCCTGTACTATTAAAGAAACAGAATCGGATTCCACTATTGAAGAACCTTAATAATGCTAATTAGTAGTCTTTAAGTGGTTAATGAAAGGGTATTTAATGATATATTTGGATACCCTTTTTTTATATATTATTGTAATATTATGAAAGAAAGTCGATATAATTATTTTGTAAAAGACGGTAATCAAATTATTTGTCTAAATGGTATAAGTGGAAATGTTTTTACTATCTCTATAGATGCTTATCATGTGTTGAAGGAATTGTTGTTGCGTCCTAATGATGTAAGTAATGACTCTGAACTAATTCAACTGTTATATACAATGAAGTTTTTAATTGATGATGAATTTCAAGAAATAGACTATCTTAAACAGTTGTATAAAAAAGCAATTCGAAGTGATTGTTATGACTTAACAATAAATCCAACTCAGGAATGTAATTTTAGATGTTGGTATTGTTATGAAAAGCATAATGAGGGGTACATGACACCTGCCACAATGAAAAATGTAGAGAAGTTTATAGATAAAGTAATGAATCGTAATGATATAAATGCCTTGCAACTCAATTGGTTTGGTGGAGAGCCACTTTTATATTTTGATGAAGTGCTTTACCCATTAGCAATGTATACAAAAGAAAAAGCCAACGAATATAATAAAAAATATTATGGCTCTATGACGACAAATGGTTATCATCTTGATACTCGTATTATAGCGAAATGTAAAGACATAGAGCTAAAATTATTACAAATAACTTTGGATGGAAATCGTGAGTTACATAATAAAACAAGAAATAATAATGGAGCACCTTCTTTTGATAAAATTCTGAATAATGTTATAGAGTATTGTTCTTTTGATTCAGAAAATAAAGTTATATTGCGAATTAATTATACGAATGAAGTTATCGAAACTGGTTTAAAAGATGTTTTTGCTTCAATACCAGTTTCTGTACGTTCGCAAATTAATATAAATTTTCAAAGAGTATGGCAAACTATAGGTACTAGCAAGTCTCCTGAAGCCTTATTGGATAATATAAAGTATACGGAAAAATTAGGATTTCCATTAACTCATAATAGTTCTTTTGCTTTATTTAGAGGAAAACTTTGTTATGCTGATTCTTTAAATTATGCTAATATCAATTATGATGGGAATGTTTATAGATGCACGGCCAATGAATATAGCCTACAAAATAGGTTAGGCTATCTTAATGATAAAGGTGATATTGTATGGGTAAAGAAAGATATAATGGATAAAGTGGATGAGAAAACAACATTTGATAATGAGATGTGCTTGAAGTGCAAAAATTTAGCGATATGTGGAGGACTCTGTTTTAATCATCGTTTGGAACATCTTATTTCACCTCATAAGTATTCTTGTGTGAAGGCAAAATTAGATACGGGAGTTGATACTTTTGTTAAAGAGTATTATAACTTCTATCTTAAAAAGCGTAGTGAAACAAAATAATTGAGTGCTATGGGAAAATGGTTATGTATCTTCTTCTTTTTATCCTTAACTTTGCTGGTTAATGGACAGACTATCACCGGCAAGGTAGTAGATGAACAACAGAATCCTATGCAATATGCTAATATTGTGTTGCTCTCTATGCCGGATTCAACTTTTATACAAGGAACTATTAGTGACCCAAACGGAGTATTTAAGATTGTATCGGACGGTAATAAAGGATTATTGAGAATTTCGTCTGTGGGATATGTTACTTTATACAAATCTTGCAATGATGAAAACTTGGGAATCATTCAGCTGACTTCGGATGCACAAATGCTAGGCGAGGTAGTGGTAAAAGGTGATTTGCCACAAACCCGATTAAAAGGCAGTTCTATGCTGACGGGAGTAGCGGGAACCATTTTAGAGAAAGCCGGTACTGCGGAAAATTTGCTTGATAAGATTCCCGGAGTTTCTGCAGGCAATGGAAATGTGAAAGTCTTTGGACGTGGAACGCCTGAGGTTTATATTAATGGGCGCAAGGTTCAGGATAGTTCGGAACTTGATAAACTTGCTTCGGACAATATTCAGTCTGTAGAAGTAATCAACAATCCCGGTGCACGTTATAAGGCATCGGTTAAGGCAGTAATACGTATTACTACTAAGAAAGCGGTGGGGGATGGTTTAGGAATTTATAATCGGTTCAACACTACTTATAAATATGGGTGGTCGGTACTTGACCAGTTTAATTTCAACTATCGCAAGAACGGATTCGATTTGAGTGGAATGCTATATGGAGCTAATGGGCATAGTGAGCAGAACAAGACCGTAGTTCAACGTACTTATTTGGATAAACAATGGAACCAGTTTTCGGATATAACCAACCGTACTAACTCTCAACAAATCTCAGCTATGCTTTCGTTGAATTATCAATTTAACAAAGATCATGTATTGGGAATGCGTTATGATTACGACCGGAAGCCTAAAGATCATTGGAAATTCGGTATGCCCACTACTGTGTATCAAGATAATGAATTATATGAAGAATCTGCCAACAATAGTATTCAGGATACTCGCTCTACCAATCATAGGACTAATTTCTACTATAATGGGAAAGTGGGTGAGTGGAATATTGATTTCAATGCCGACGGTGTATGGGATGAAAGTAAAAATCCTGCAGTCAGTATAGAGATAAATGAAACTGACGGTATCAAAGAGCAGCGTACAGTCACTACTTACAGTCAGATAAAAAACTCTCTTTATGCAGCCAAAGTGATTGTTTCTTATCCATTTGGGGAAGGTAACTTGGTTTTCGGAAGTGAATATTCACATACCAGCCGTATGAATAGGTATGCCAATGTTGAAGGTATTTTGGATAACGATGACAGCAATATTATAGAAGGTATTTGGGCTGCGTTTCTAGAGTATAACCGTTCTTTTGGCAGGGTTGATGTGCAAGCAGGAATACGCTATGAGAATGTACAGGCAGACTATTATGAATATAACAAGAAAGTGGACGAACAAAGTAAGGTATATAATAATGTATTTCCGTCATTGGCATTCTCTTTTCCTATAAATAAGGTACAGATGCAGTTGAGCTATGCTGCAGATATCAGTCGTCCCAGTTATGGGCAGTTGCGTGGTAATATTACTTATGGAAATCGTTATACCTATGAGAGTGGAAATCCCTTTTTGAAACCGACTATTTCTCATAGTCTGATATTGGGAAGTTCGTATAAATGGGCTTATTTTTCATTAGGCTATCAGCATATAAAAGATGGTATGATAAATCTTAGTAGTGCTTATTCCGAGAAGGATGCCACTATTGCTCTTTTATCTTGGATGAATGCCGATGATTATGATAAAATCTATGCCCAACTGTTTTTACAGCCTAAAATAGGTAAATGGTCTCCTCGATGGGGTGCAAGTATATTGAAACAATGGTATATGGCGGATACGCCCGAAGGAAAGCATAACTTTAATCATTCGTGTGCTGAGATTTCGTGGAAGAACAGTATTGAACTGCCTGCTGGAATCTTGTTGGGCGCAGATGCTTCATTTAGTACACGCGGTCACAATGAGAATGTGACAATAAATAAAATTAGTTGGGGCGTGAATCTAAGTCTGTATAAACAATTTATGAAAAAACGTTTTACCTGCTACTTGCAGGGAATAGATATTTTTAATACGCGGAGGGATAATGTCACGCTGTATAGTGGTATCCGAACTATGCAGTTGGATACCGAAACAAGACGGCGAATTGTCCTGACGGTGCGTTATGCCTTTAATAATACAAAGAGTAAGTATAGAGGGACGGGGGCCGGCAGTTTACAGAAGAGCCGTATGTAGATGATAGGAAAGTATGAAGATGCTTGAAACATAAAAGAAACAGTATCGAAATGCAAATATCGAGACTGTCTCTTTTAATTTGAAACCGGACTTTCCTTTTCAGCAATAAAAAGAGCCGTATTATTACTCAAAAGTAGAGTTTGATACAGCTCTCTATATTGGGTTGTTACAATCTGTAGCTTTTTAAAGTGCTCATTTTAGTTTTGAGCCTCTTGTTGGAAAGAGAGTATAGAGATACTTCTTATAATCATAAGTCGTATTTTTAGATTCCCAGTTTCAGCTTGACGAACTCTTTAATAAACTGCACAGTTCCGTCTATTCCCAATACCGACGAGTCAATGCATAGATGATAAGTCTCTGCAGCTCCCCATGTCTTATAGCTATAATAATTATAATAGGAAGAGCGTATGTTATCTGCTTTCTCCATCAGCTCTTCGGCAGCTTCCGACGGTATGTGGTGAATTCTCATCAGTCGCTCTATTCTCGCTTCCTTTGAGGCAGATACAAATATATTGACGCAACGAGGATGGTCGCGCAGGATATAGTCGGCACATCTTCCCACAAACAGACAAGATTGTCTTTCGGCCAGCTCGCGTATCACATCGCTCTGAATCTTGAACAGTGAATCATTGCTCAGACAGCTTCCGTAGGGGATGGCGCCATCACTGATAAAAGGAAAACGTGTCCCGAACAGACCACCGATGATGCTTTGCGAAGCCCGTTCGTCGGCCTTCTCGAAAAACTCCTTGCATAATCCGCTTTCGTCGGACGCAAGTTTAATCAATTCTTTATCATAGAAGGCGATACCGAACGTTTTTGCCAGCTTCTCGCCTATTTCTTTACCACCACTGCCTAGCTGACGGCCTAGGTTTATAACATAATGCTCGTTCATAGTCGTAACAAATTAGTAAGTATATATCGGCAAATATAATTATTTAATTTGAAACTTGCTTATGTGCATGGGACTTAAAAATCTGGAATTGTCGATAAAGCATGACGGCTGCTACGATACTGGCCGCCAAATCGGAAATCGGCATACTCATCCAGATTCCTTTTGATCCCCAGAATATGGGCAGAATGATGATGCAAGGCAATAGGAAAAGCAGTTGGCGGGTAAGGGATAGGAAAATGGCCTTGGATGCCATTCCGATACTTTGGAAAAAGTTGGAAGTAACCATCTGAAAGCCGATAATGGGGAAAAACATGACCACGATACGCAGCCCGGTGGCCGAAAGATTGATTAATCCTTCATGGGTGGTAAAGGCGGATACAGCCAATTCGGGCATCAGTTCGCCTACAAGGAATCCGGTGGTGGTGACGATGGTTGCTCCGTAGATGGTCAGTTTCAGTACTTGGTTGACACGATGGTATTGCTGGGCGCCGAAATTGTATCCGGCAATGGGCTGCATGCCTTGGTTTAATCCCATGACAATCATGACAAACAGGAACACGATGCGGTTTACAATACCGAAAGCACCGATGGCCAGGTCACCGTCATACTCTTTCAATCCTTTGTTGATGAAGATGACAATGAAACAGGCTGCCAAATTCATCAGGAAAGGGGACATGCCGATGGCAATGGTGTTTTTTACGATACCGCTGCGTAGTTTGTAAATGCCGCGACGCAGGTGGAGCAGCTGGTAAACATCAGTTCCCGACAAATGTGTTCCAGCGAGTTTTTGTTGGTGAAGGTCTTGAACTGCCATGTCAATGAAATGATTTGTGCCAAGATAGTGGCAATTGCCGCACCTTCAATGCCCCATTTGAATATATAAATGAAGATAGGGTCGAGCAGTGTATTGATAATAACGGTGGTGATAGTGGCTATCATTGCTTTTTGCGGATGTCCGGATGCCCGGAGCAAGGCGTTCAGCCCGAGATACATGTGTGTCACTACATTACCCAGAAGAATGATGTACATATAATCGCGGGCGTAGGAGATAGTGTCTGCGCTGGCCCCGAAAAAGTAGAGGATAGGGTCGAGAAAAAGAAGTGTGAGGATGGTGAAGCCAATACCGATAATGAGATTCAGGGTGATGACATTACCTAAAATATGCTGGGCGGTATCATAATCCTTTTGTCCCAATCTGACAGAAACAAGTGTGGAAGCACCTACGCCTACCAGCGAACCGAAGGCGGCTGCCAGATTCATAAGAGGGAAAGTAATGGCTAATCCTGAAATGGCTAACGGTCCTACCCCATGTCCGATAAAGATACTGTCTACCATGTTGTAAAGCGATGAGGCGGTCATTGCGATGATTGCGGGGATTGCGTATTGCATCAATAATTTTCCAATTCGTTCTGTGCCTAGTTCTGTTGCTGTTCCTGCTTTTGCCATACTCTTTCTTTTTACCTGTTTAATTCTGAAATTCGTTGCAAAGGTACGCAAAAATTGAGCTTGAGGAAAAAGATTATGTATCTTTGCGATGAAAAAAATAATAAGTAACAGTAGCTAAGATGAATTTTAAGAGTAGAATAGTGATGGGCTGCCTGCTTGGAGTATGTGTATTGCAAGTATCGGCGGAAAAGACTTATAAATATCGTATCAGTCTTCGTGATAAAGCGGAAACGGCTTACTCTGTCGGCAGTCCGCAAGCATATCTTTCAGAACGTGCCTTGGAACGCCGGGAGCGGCAGGGCTTGAAGGTGGATGAGACAGATTTGCCGGTGTGCCGTACTTATGTTGATGCCATCGTGGGTAAGGGTGCCTCTGTAGTGACAAAAAGTAAATGGAACAATACGGTGGGGGGGGAT
>ERZ779902.619-NODE-619-length-15159-cov-1.981528_pt1 | contig 15159 bp, 7 predicted proteins | sample MGYA00511350_ERZ779902 | MGnify/ENA primary metagenome ERZ779902 (study PRJEB29588, sample SAMEA2146908) | human gut metagenome | biome: human gut; feature: human-associated habitat; material: faeces | place: Denmark | collected 2008/2010 ...
CAAATACCCGGATTTGCGATAGCATTTTATTTTTTGCTGGCTGCTTGTGTGGTAGGAAAGTCACGAATACATATTTATCTTTTTACTGTAATGATTGCTCTGTTGGGAAGTTACTATTGGAAATATAATCAGTATAATGCCTGTGAAGAATGGCTTAGATGTAAAATGTATTATAATATAGGTGCATTTCGTTTAGCCAAAGAGGGGTATGAGAAAATTTATCCGGAATTGAATGACCGGGGAGATTTTTTGTTTGAGTATGGTCATTCTTTACATAAGTTGAAAGAATATGATCATTCTACGGAAGTTCTGAAAGAAGCAATGATGCATAGTTGTGATCCTATGATTCTGAATATAATAGGAAAGAATTATCAGGCTACAGGAGAATATGAGAAAGCCGAAGAATATTTCATACGATCTACTCATCGGCTTCCGGGACGGATTTATCCGTATTACTTGTTAGCGAAACTTTATGTGGAACCGGAATATCGACATCTGGAGAAATTAAAACAGGCGGTTCAGATTGAAACCGAAAGTGCAATCTACTGCAATAAAGGAGATGAGAGAAGAAGTGAAGAAACTTATAAAGAAATAATTTGATAATGATAATGTTTTCTAAATATCAGAATTTGATTTTGTGGAGTGATTTACTGTTTTCGCAGTATTATTTAAATAATCATCCTGTATCTCTTTTTATTTAGAAAGAAATATGTATTTTTGAGTGTGTAACTAACAAAATAAAAAATGAACAAACACAAGTTAGCATGGATCTGTCTGTCTTCTGCATTGATTATGATGACAGCTTGTAGCGGCAAGAAAAATATGGAGGATGAATCGGAAAAGGGTGTTTCCACCGTTCTTCCTATGTCTAAAAATGAGGTGACTGTAGAAATACTGAAAAGAAAGGCATTTAATCACGAACTAATGAGTAACGGCAAGATCAGTGCCCGTGGCAAAGCCGATCTACGCTTTGAAACCAGTGAAGTCATCGCCCATATCTATGTGAAGAATGGCGATCGTGTACAGAAAGGGCAGAAGCTGGCTGATTTGGATAAATTCCGTCTGGAGCAGAAATTGTCTCAGTCTGAAGATGCTTTATTGAAAGCCGAACTGGAATTGAAAGACGTACTGATCGGACAGGGCTACAAACTGGAAGATTCTACAAAAGTACCGCCCGCAACCATGCAGTTAGTCAAGGTAAAAAGCGGGTATGACCAGGCACTGATCTCTTGGCAGCTTGCCAAATACGAACAACGAAACGCAGTCCTGACCGCCCCTTTCGACGGTGTCGTCGCTAACCTGTTCGCCAAACAGTTCAATACGGCTTCTACCTCCGATGTTTTCTGTTCCATTATCGATACCCGCACATTGGAAGCCGCTTTCACAGTTTTGGAAAGCGAACTGCCGCTTATCAAAACAGGCGATCGTGTAGAGGTAGCTCCTTTTGCCTTGTCCGATGTCACGGCTGACGGCCGTATATCCCAAATAAACCCGCTGGTAGACAAAGACGGGATGGTACAGGTGAAAGCTGCCGTAAACGATAAAGGTAAGTTGTTCGAAGGGATGAATGTACGAGTAAGTATCCATCGTTCGCTGGGTAAACAGTTGGTCGTTCCCAAAAGCGCTGTCGTACTCCGTTCCGGCAAACAGGTTGTATTCACATTAACGGAAGACAAAGCATACTGGAACTATGTACATACAGGTTTGGAAAATGCCGACAGCTATACGATCATTGACGGACTGAAAGAAGGGGATATCGTGATTACAAGCGGTAACATTAACCTGGCTCACGAAGCACCGGTCAAAGTAATTGACAATTAAAAATGGACAATTGACAATTCAGAAATCATAATTTATAAATCATAAATCATAGTTCTAATACATGATAAAGTTTCTACTACAACGCCCTATCGCGGTATTGATGGCTTTTACGGCTTGCTTTATCGTGGGACTGGTTACTTACTTCACCATTCCGGTGTCGTTGCTGCCTGATATTGCAATTCCGGAGATCACCGTACAGGTATCCGGCCAGAACACTTCGGCACGCGAATTGGAAAACACAGTAGTAAAAACCATCCGCCAGCAATTAATGCAGGTTGCCAGTTTACGCGACATCCACAGTGAAACACGCGACGGTGCTGCCATCATACGCCTAAACTTCGATTTCGGAACAAATACGGATCTGGCTTTTATCGAAGTCAACGAAAAGATAGACGCAGCTATGAACTACCTGCCACGTGAAGTAGAACGTCCACGGGTAATCAAAGCCAGTGCCACTGATATTCCCGTATTCTGCTTGAATCTGACATTGAAAAGCGACAGCGCTTACAGTGAAATAAACGAAGGATCGTTCCTCGACCTTTGCCAGTTTGCCGAAACGGTGATCAAACGTCGTATCGAACAGTTGCCCGAAGTGGCAATGGTAGATGTGACCGGAATTCTGAAACGGCAGTTACAGATTGTTCCGGACATGAAGTTGCTGAAAATGTCGGAGATCACACTTGACGATCTGGAGGCCGCACTGACATCTAACAATATAGAACCGGGTAGCATGACCGTACGTGACGGCTATTACGAGTACAATATCAAGTTCTCGACACTGCTGCGCACACCGGAAGATGTCGAGAATATTTATATCAGGAAAAATAACCATATTTTTCAACTGAAAGATTTGGCACGCATCTCCGTCGTGCCGGAGAAAGAGACCGGAGCTTCCCTTTCCAACGGGAAACGGGCGGTAACGCTGGCTGTAATCAAGCAGGCGGATGAAAATATGGATAACATGAAAGAGGCATTGGCAGAAGTGACGGATTACTTTGCTTCCGTCTATCCGGATATCGATTTCAGTGTCAGCCGCAACCAGACGGAATTGCTGGATTATACCATCTCGAACCTGAAACAAAACCTGTCGTTGGGTTTCCTTTTCATCTGTATCGTCGCCATCCTTTTCTTAGGGGATATCAAGAGCCCGGCAGTAATCGGGTTAAGTATGGTGGTGAGCCTGATCATCAGTTTCCTTTTTTTCTACCTCTGCAAGATGTCGCTGAATATCATCTCCATCTCCGGGTTGATCCTGGCTTTGGGTATGATGATCGACAGTTCGATCATCGTAACGGAAAACATTACCCAATACAGGACACGAGGAGACTCGCTGGAAGAGGCTTGCAATAAAGGGACGACCGAAGTAATTACTCCGATGCTGAGTTCCACTTTTACGACAATTGCCGTCTTCGTTCCGCTTGTGTTCATGAGCGGAATAGCAGGAGCGATCTTCTTCGACCAAGCCTTTGCCGTCACCGTCGGTCTGATGGTTTCCTATTTCACGGGAATCATGCTGCTGCCGGTACTCTACAAACTGGTATACAGTATTCCGGACATCAAACATAAGGATTTCAATATGCGAATCAACAATCTGGTAAAAGAGCATACATTGGACCGCTTCTATGATACCGGAGTGGATTTTGTGTTCCGTCACAAAACGGCAAGCCTGATTTTCATTGCCATTACGCTCCCGCTTTGCGCCTTTCTGTTCTACGAAATACCGAAAAGCCGTATGCCGGAGATAGACCAGAACGAACTGATCGCTCATGTGGAATGGAACGAAAACATCCATATCGATGAAAACCAGAGCCGTGTCAGCCAGTTATTCGCCTCTATCGACAATCAGGTACAAGAACACACGGCCTATGTCGGGCAGCAGCAATTCCTGTTGAACCGGGATCGCGAGATGTCGGTTTCTGAAAGCGAGTTATATTTTAAGACGGAGAAACCAACCGGAATCGCTCCTTTACAAAAATCGGTGGAAAAATGGATCAAAACGCATTACCCGATGGCAGTGATATCCTTCTCGCCTCCCGAAACAGTATTTGAAAAGCTGTTTGTGACAGGTGAAGCCGACATTGTCGCCGAATTGCACACCCGCAATAAATCTGAAGCACCGGAAGCCTCCGTCTTGAATAAAATAGAACAGCAAATCGAGGCGAAAACAGGACATACTCCTGTCGGTATCACCTTCGACAATCAGTTAAATATCACAATAGACAGACAGAAACTTCTGCTTTATAACGTCGACTACAACGAAGTGTACCGGTTGCTGAAAACGGCATTCAAAGAGAATGAAGTAGCAACGCTCCGCTCCTACCAACAATATCTGCCAATCGCATTGGCCGGGGAAGAACAAACGGTTAACGAGGTCTTACAGAAAACATTGGTAAACACTGTTCCTGACACGGAAGGCAACGTACGATATATCCCGCTGCAATCGCTGGTGCGTGTCACTCCGGGAGAGGACTTGAAAACGATCACGGCAGGAAAGAACGGAGAATACATTCCATTCAGTTTCTATGATATAGACAATGCCGAACAGTTGATGGAAAATGTAAAAAAAGAAATCGATACAGACTGGGATATCGATTTTTCAGGAAGTTTCTTTTCCAACCGGCAGATGCTGAACGAGCTGGTCGTGATTTTGTTCATTTCGATCCTGCTGATGTATTTCATCCTGGCAGCCCAGTTTGAAAGTTTCCTGCAGCCGCTCATCGTGCTGCTTGAAATTCCGATCGATGTGGCAGCCTCCTTGCTGGTGCTCTGGATATGCGGCCATACCATGAACCTGATGAGTGCCATCGGTATCGTCGTGACCTGCGGTATCATCATCAACGACTCCATCCTGAAACTGGATGCTATCAACGAACTCCGCAAAGAAGGGGTTCCTCTTATGGAAGCCATACATGAAGCCGGACGGCGGCGCCTGCGCCCTATCATCATGACATCATTAACGACAATATTCGGAATGGTTCCGCTGCTTTTCACATTCGATATGGGCAGCGAACTGCAAAAGCCGCTCTCCATCGCCATGATCTCGGCCATGCTGATCGGTACGGCAGTCAGCCTTTTTGTCATACCACTGATATACTGGTTCATTTATCGCAAACATGAGGTTGGTAATTTGAATGTTGAAAATTGAAAATTGGAAGTTATGGACAGGAAATTCATTTATAGATATGTCATCACGTTGTTGATGCTTGCATGCGTGTTCGGAGGAAAAGCGCAGCTCACACTGACGCTGGAACGAACTATCACACTGGCGGCCGACAGTTCGCTGGACGCTTTCCGATACAAGAATATGTATCTGGCCGGCTACTGGAAATACCGGACTTACAAGGCCGGCCGTCTGCCAAGCCTTACCCTAAATCTGACGCCGGCACACTACCGCCGTTATTTTATCCCACGATATGACTCGGAGGCTGATATCGACGTATATAGAAAACAACAATCGTTTTATGCGGGCGGGCAATTGGAGATCGAACAGAATTTCGACCTCTTAGGCGGTACATTCTATTTGGATACAGACTTGGATTATATGCGCTATTTCGGCGACCAAACTTATAACCAGTTCTCATCGGTTCCGATCCGCCTCGGCTACCAGCAAGACTTATTGGGGTATAACGCTTTTAAATGGGAACGGAAAATCGAACCGTTGAAATACGAGAAGGTCAAGAAAGAACTATTATATAATGTAGAGCAAATGAGCGAGCAAGCAACGACCTATTTCTTCGCTCTGGCAATGGCACAGGTGGAATATGATCTGGCCAAGGAAAATGTCGCCACGACCGACACACTGTACCGGACAGGGCAGGAACGGCATAAGATAGCTTCTATCAGCCAAGCGGATTTGCTGACACTGAAATTGGATGCCGTAAACGCACGCAACACATTGAAAAATGCGGAAATCGCCCTAAAACGTGCCATGTTCAGCCTCGCCTCTTACTTGAACTTCGACAAGAATACAGAAATACGCCTGCGCCTCCCAAGCCGCCCGCGCAATATGGAAATCTCGGTCGACAAAGCACTCGAATTGGCACGTGCAAACAACCCGACCTTTCTGGAGTTGCGCCAGCAAATATTAGAAGCCCAGCAGCAGGTAGACAAAACCAAGAAAGAAGCGATGTTCAACGCCCAGATCAATGCCAGCGTCGGATTCAACCAAGTGTCCAAGAACATACAGGACGCCTACAAAAATCTGCAACAGCAGGAAATCGTCTCTTTGTCTGTTTCGATCCCGTTGGTAGACTGGGGCGTACGAAAAGGGAAGCATAATATTGCCAAGAACAACCTGCTTGTCACCGAAACATCCGCCAAACAAAAAGAATTGACAGTAGAAGAAGACGTGATTATGACAGTCGGCGACTTCAATATCCAGCAAGCCCTGATTGGGAGTGCCGAAGAAGCGGTAGACCTGGCAGAAACAGCCTACAGCGAAACCAAGCAACGCTTCATGATCGGAAAAGCGGATATCAACAGTCTTACTCTGTCGCTGAACCGCCAACAGGAAGCGCAGCGGAACTATATTTCGGCTTTACAGAACTACTGGCTGAGCTATTATAAGATCCGAAAACTGACGTTGCACGATTTCGAAACGGGAGTTTCCCTTTCGAACGAGTTCGAATATAAATACGGATTGTAACAAAAAATGAATAATGAGTGCATCTCCTAAAATATCCTCTTTCACCATCATCGTCACCTTCCTTTGCGTGGCGCTGGCAGGGATTGCCTTTATACCGCTGCTGCCGATCAAGCTGTCGCCGTCACGCACGCTGCCACAGTTGACTATCAGCTATAACATGCCGGGCAATTCGGCACGCGTGATAGAGATGGAAGTGACCTCGCGGCTCGAAGCGATGTTGGCACGCATCAAAGGGATCAAGGAGATCAATTCCACTTCCGGCAACGGATGGGGATATGTCACGCTCGAGCTGGACAAGCATACCAATATCGATGCCGCCCGTTTCGAAGCGTCTACCATCATCCGACAGACATGGCCCAGCCTACCGGACGGACTGAGCTATCCAGTCCTGGAAATGAGCCGGCCGAACGACAAGGAAGTACGGCCTTTCATGAGCTACACACTGAATGCGGCAGCCACACCCATATTCATACAACGCTTTGCCGAAGACCAGATAAAACCTCGCCTAAGCGGGATTCCCGGCATCTACCGCATCGATGTCAGCGGTGCCACCCCGATGGAATGGCGACTGGAATATGATAGCCGTCAGCTGGCAACGTTAGGTATCAGCATCCCGGATATACAGAAAGCGATCAGCCAGTATTATCAAAAAGAATTCTTAGGAACCGGAAACGTGGAAACCCAGTTGGCGACTTCGTGCAAAGAAGGACAAAGTAGCCAGTGGATACGTCTCGCTTTGGTTCCTGAAAACGAAACAGACGGATTCAACCCATCGCTTATAACCGTCCTGAACAAAGACGGCAAGCTGATCCGCCTGGACCAACTGCTAAAAGTCACCCGTCAGGAAGAGGCTCCACAGAGTTATTACCGTATCAACGGCTTGAATTCCATCTATCTGTCCATCCGCGCCGAGGAGACGGCGAACCAGCTGGAACTTGCCAAACGGGTAAGAGCCGAAATGGAACATATCCGTACCTTGCTTCCACCCGGTTATGAAATACATACCAGCTATGACGCGACCGAATTCATTCAGGACGAACTGAACAAGATTTATGTCCGTACGGGGCTCACCGTCCTGATCCTACTGATGTTTGTCTTGCTGATCACACGCGAGATAAAATATCTGTTACTGATCATCATCAGCCTTTCGATCAACCTCAGTATTGCTGTCATCCTTTATTATCTGTCAGGACTGGAAATGCAGCTTTATTCGTTGGCAGGCGTCACAATCTCACTCAGCCTGGTGATCGACAACACGATCGTCATGACGGAACATATCCGGAACCGACATAACCGAAAGGCAATCCTATCCATATTGGCAGCCACTTTGACAACGATAGGTGCACTGGTCATTATCTTTTTCTTAGATGAAAAGATACGCCTCAATCTGCAGGATTTTGCGGCTGTCGTCATCATCAATTTAGGAGTCTCCCTATTGATCGCGCTTTTCCTGGTTCCCGCCCTGATCGATAAGATGAACCTGGAATGGAAAAAAAGCGGAAAAAAGAACATATCCGGAGAAGAGACCGAGTATACATGGAAAAGCCGGATCAGAAAAAGAACGAACCGCATTCTCAAACGTTTCCCTGTCTACTACAACCGGTACTATCAATGTCAGATCGATTTCCTTTGCGGATGGAAGAAATTGGCATGTTTCATTTTACTGTTAGCATTCGGCATCCCGGTTTTCCTGTTACCGGAAAAAATCGAATACGACACGAAAGACAAAAAGAAGGTCTACACGGCAACAGACACCCTGCTAATCGATACATATAATAAATTCGCCTCCAACGAGACGTACAAGGAGAAGATCAAACCCATCGTCGATAAGGCGTTGGGCGGGACCCTACGCCTGTTCGTACAAAAAGTTTATGAAGGAAGTTACTTCACCCGCAACGAAGAAACGGTCCTGTCTGTCAGCGCATCGCTCCCGAACGGGACGACCTTGCCACAAATGAATACCTTGATGAGCCGGATGGAAGCCTATCTCAGCACCTTCAAAGAAATACGACAGTTCCAAACAAACGTCTACAGCGCACGCCAGGCCGGTATCCGCATCTATTTTACGAAAGAGAGTGAACGGAGCGGTTTCCCGTACACATTGAAAAGCAAAATCATCAGCAAAGCTCTTGAATTGGGGGGGGGAAGCTGGCAAGTCTACGGTTTGCAGGACCAGGGATTCAGTAACGATGTACGCGAAGGAGCCGGTTCTTTCCGTATCGTGATGTATGGTTACAACTACGACGAGCTGTACGAATGGGCCGAACAGCTGAAAGCCAAGTTGCTCACCCACCGCCGCATCAAGGAAGTGCTGATCAATTCAGAGTTCTCGTGGTGGAAAGACGATTACCAGGAGTTCTACTTCAACCTCAACAAAGCCCGGCTGACCCAGGAGGACATACAGCCGATCGACCTGTTCGCCTCCATCAATCCCGTTTTCGGAAAGGACATTTATACCGGGACGATCGTCGTCAACGAAGAGACAGAGAAACTGAAACTCTCCTCCCGCCAGTCACAGGAATACGATGTGTGGAGCATGCAGTATGTTCCACAAACTATTGACGGCAAGCCCTACAAGTTAGCAGAACTTGCAAGTGTCGAAAAAGGACAGATGCCGCAGAAGGTTTGCAAAGTAAACCAACAATACCGCCTCTGTCTGCAATACGAATATATCGGGGCTTCCAATCAGGGAAATAAGATACAGGAACGCGACCTGAAGGAAATCAATGCCATACTGCCGATGGGTTATACCGCCAAGTCGGAAAGCGCTTACTGGTATTGGGACAAAAAGGACAATAAACAATATCTTCTGTTATTGCTGATCATCGTCATTATCTTCTTTACCACCAGTATCCTGTTCAATTCGCTGAAACAGCCGTTGGCCGTTATCTTTGTAATACCGATCTCTTACATTGGCGTATTCCTCACGTTCTATTGGTTCAAATTGAATTTCGACCAAGGAGGATTTGCCTCCTTCGTCCTGTTGTGCGGCATAACCGTTAACGCAAGCATCTACATTTTGAATGAATACAACCAAATCCGGCAACGCAAACCGTTGATGTCGCCCTACAAGGCATATCTGAAAGCCTGGAATGCTAAGATCACGCCCATTTTCCTCACAGTCGTTTCGACCATCTTAGGCTTCATCCCATTCATGTTAGGTCCGGATAAGGAAGCGTTTTGGTTCCCGCTTGCCGCCGGCACCATCGGCGGGCTTGCCATGTCTATCTTAGGAATCTTCCTCTATTTACCTCTTTTCACATTAAAAAAACAACCCTAACCTTAACTTTCCCCTTTCAAATAAGGATTACCGTTTATCATCAAAATATTCTGTATGCCAGTCGTTTGCATATTGTCAACAAAATGTCAACTCTAACATTCACCCTCCAATAAAGCAAAATATACTTTTGCGACCTCTTTAGACCTGTTCAAATCTTTCCTCTCAAAAGGAAAACACACTGGCTTCTCTTTCTGTTTAAATAGGGTATACTTGCATCGGTCCATTTCTTTGCCATCCATTTGGCAATGCCTGACAGATAAGTTGTGAGAAGGTCTCTGCCTCTCAACCCACAGAAAGCAGAGTTTTTTCACATTTTAATAAATATAATTATGAATAATTTTTTTAGTTATCTAAGATTACTTTTACTCGCAACGAGTGGAATGTTACTATTGTGTATAATCTTCGCCATGAATCCGGAATTAGCAGACGGCACGCTGTCCGGAAAAATTTGCTGGTTTCATTTCACATCTCTATTGTTAGCCGGTGGGGTTCTACTTATGGAATTCACAACAAAGAAAAGCCGTTTTATCTTTTCATTACCGGATGCCTTATTATTACTTCTGTTCGGTATCGTATTGGTTTCTTACGACAAAGACGAGAATCTTCAGCCGGAACGTTTCCTTTTCATCGCTCAGCTGGTTGCTCTCTGGTTTATGCTCAGAGGTGCTTTACAGGCGCATCAGGAATTACGACCGTTTTTCATTACGATCATCATATTTACCGGAATCGTTCCGGCCATCTGGGGGATCAGCCATACCATCAATCCTGCTCCCATCACCCATCCTGTCTTCAGGCTGCTTGAAACATCGCTGAAACCAGAGCCTTTCTATGGCTATATCGCAGTCATTTTTCCAGTCTGTCTGAACACATTACTCCGTTTTAAGAATTGCGACAAGATCGCTTTGTGGAAATCCCGTACTTTCCTGTTCTATTTTTCCATTCTCGGATCTACTTTGATTATCACTACCTTAATATTCAAAACAGACCAACCCGTATGGCTTGCAGCCCTCCTTTCCGGAATCTGGGTTTGCTGGATGAGGCTGATCGGATGGAAACAGACGAAAGAAGCCATACAGAAACACATCCAGCTGTTTGCCATCTCTTCGATTATCCTGTTTGTTGCGATCACGGCAGTCATTTTGGTCGGGAATATCCAAAAAGCCCAGGCCGGAGATCGCCGGCTTTTGATCTGGAATATCACGACCCAGGCCATCATGGAACATCCAGTAACCGGCATAGGTATAGGCGGCTTTCCAGCCACATACGCAAAGGAACAATCTGCCTATTTTGAAACCGATACCGCTTCTTCCAAAGAAAAACAAACCGCAACCTGTCCCCAATATGCATACAACGAATATCTGCAAATAGGACTTGAGTTAGGTATTACGGGGTTGCTGTTCTTTATCTTCTGGCTCGCATTTTCCCTTTATTATGGGATCAGACACAGACAGATAGGAACATCCGGTGGAATTCTGGCACTCGGAATCTTCGCCCTTTATTCCTATCCGCTCCAACTCCCGACCTACTGGGTTCTGCTCTTATTCCTGACCGCCATATGTGTGACCAATCCGAAGCATAACAAGCAGCGAGCACAGAGGAGCATCCCGTATATCAGTGCCATCGCCGCCATTCTTACCTGCATTCTTTTCTACGGACAGAAAGATACCTACTATACCTATAGGGAATGGAAGACGCTTCAGGAATTATATCATAATCAGGAGTACGAACAAGCAGCCAGCCGGTATGCCGGTCTGTTTGTCCAGTTATACCACCGGACAGATTTTCTATATGAGGGAGCAGAATGTTTCTATAAGACCGGACAGCACGATATTGCCATCAAATGGTTGGACAGGGCATTAAAACTAAGTGCAGCCCCCGAACTATACTATGCAATTGCAGAAAACGAAAAGGCGATCAAGCAATACCGGAAAGCGGAAAGTTACCTGCTGGAAATCAGCCGGATTTTACCGGAACAGGGATATACCTACTTCCTACTCGCCAAATTGTATACAAACCCCTCTTTTTTACATCCGGACAAATTCCATAAAGCAGCCAAGAGGTTTCTCGCCTTCCAGCCCAGTACACAAAACAACATAACGAAGGAAATGAAAGAGGAAATACTGCAAATCATCAGGAACTGGAATTTCGGCAAATAACAAATAGGAATTGAAGCATACCGATATGCCCATTCAGCGGTATTGTCGTACCCCGGCATATCGGTACATTCATGTATTATTCCACAACCGGAACCAGCCGCACTTTCAATGTTTCCTTCCGACCGGCTTTCACATCAACATCAAAAACAATCCGGACAGAACCGGGATTCGGAGCATCGTAGCTATGCGACGGAACATTATCGACCACAGAGAAGGCGGCAGCCGAAGGACTGTCGATAATCACATGTAATTTCTTACCTTCTTTCGTCAATTCTATCGTGTGGGAATCGAGCAGCTTAGGAGTGGCGGAGGTGACCATCGTCCACCGGACAGAAGCTGGTTGGCCGGCAGCCTGCACCTGATCCGTTACCTGCAAATACCGTTCCTTCACAAGCACAACCTCGCGTGTCGCTTTCTTCAGATTACTACCGAACAAAGAAGTCATATCCAAGCTGGCTCCCAACCGTGCATCTTTCGTATAAGTAGCGAGAATCGGAACCGCTCCTTTTACCTGGTGCTTTTCTCCGTTTACCGTCAACGTACTATGCACAAAGTTATTATAGCGGAAGACATCCCAACGTTGCCCGTCCTGATCACCGTTCCACAGTCGTACGCCTTCCTTTTCCAGAGAATAATACTCCTGCATACCCAAATCCTGTGCCCAACGAACTCCCTGAGCTTCGAACACAAATGATCCGGCATCCATATGAGCATGGTTGGCCGAAGCCGTTCCTCCTTTTATCCCGACATAAAAACCTTCACCCTTATCCCATCCGGTACGGATCAGAGCTACAGGCACTTTTCCATGTCCGGTCCAGATTTTCGAGACAGGAGGCGTCACTTCCTTCATATCGAAGCGGGAACCATAGATCAAGATAATCGGCAGGAAACGCTCTTCTTCCGCAGTAAAATGCGTATCCTCGCGTGTCAGGAATATTTTTTCGTTCCAGAGCAAGGAAGGATCGCCTAATTTGGATGCATACCAGAACATGGCCGGAAAAGATTGAGTCGTTTCGCGTGCATCACTGAAATTGAAGGCAAGACCGGTCGTTCCCGCCATATACTGCATGAACCGGGCCGAAGACATAAAGCCCTCCACCGCACTCAGTCCTCCATCCGAACCGAGAGCCGATTCCAAAGCGGCGATTAGCATCACATTGAAACTCGTCCCATATCCCCAATAATTATACCCTTCCGGATAGTTGCCGTCAGGCGCGTACACTTTCATCGACAGAGGAACAGACGACATAGCCCGTTCAATAACGGCAGCCGCTTCTTTGCTATCCGAATCCAAAAGGGCAAGGGCTCCATATACCAGCCCGGTATTGCAAACCTGGTTCCAGTTGTTTTCTGCTTTCAGGAACCAGTTATATTGTTTGTCGTTCGACGGAGCAAAACCTTTCTGAAGAATCGATTCACGTACCACTCTCCTTGTTTCCGGAGACAGCTTATCGAACAGCCAGTCATAACCGATCGCAACCGCCATCGTCATCTCGCCGACATCCAAGAAATGAGACGGGTTCCAGTCGCCGAAAGAGCAGACGGACACCATCTCCTGCTCGGCACGCAAGCGGTATTTATCTTCGCCGGTCATCCGGTATACAAACGAAAGGTCAAAAATACGTTTCAAAGCCTCACGGGAAACGGCCAACAGACGACGTCCCTCTTTCTTATATGTTAACGTCGGACAGACCAACAGCCGGGCGGCTTCTCCGACAATCTGCTTATAGACGCGCTGCATTTCGGGGTTATCTTTCAGGCTTTCTCGTATCTGCTGCTCCTCACCCTGCTTCATCAATAAGCGGGGATGGCCACTCACTCGGTTATAATCAAAAGTCTGGGCAACAAGATGGGTGCCGGCACATAAAAGGAGACAAATAAAAATGAGATAAAGTGTCTTATTCATAATATCAGAATTATTTGAATGATTGATGGGGATAAAGATAGGAAAATAAAATTATCTTCCGGACATTTCGGTCAACTTGAAAAGTATTTTTCAGAAAGAGGGCACCAACATCTCTTGCATGTTTGAAATATAAGCCTTATCTTTGCCGAAATTTTGAAGATAGAGTTTCATGACACAGAAAGCACATAAGGATAATCCAGCGTACTTTTCCGGTTATATGTCGGACAATGAAGCTCATTTTTTTATTTTAAAGGATTATCATTTGGTTATATAGGATGCGTTAGTTATTTTTACTAACGCATTTTTTTTGCACCTTGTGATCTCGTAAGGCAATTATAACATTCTATAAAATCAATAAATTAAACAACCCAAATTACTATGTCGAAAAGTGGTATCAAAAAGGTGATTGTTCTGGGCTCGGGTGCCCTGAAGATCGGACAAGCCGGAGAATTTGACTACTCTGGTTCACAAGCACTGAAGGCGCTGAAAGAAGAAGGAATCAGCACCGTATTGCTCAATCCGAACATTGCAACCATTCAAACATCAGAAGGGGTAGCCGACAAGGTGTATTTCCTGCCGATCACTCCTTACTTTGTTGAAGAAGTGATCAAAAAAGAACAACCGGACGGTATCCTGCTGGCTTTTGGCGGACAGACTGCTTTGAACTGCGGAACCGAACTGTATACCAGCGGAACACTGGCCAAATATGGTGTAAAGGTACTGGGAACTTCGGTCGAAGCGATCATGTACACGGAAGACCGTGACCTGTTTGTAAAGAAACTTGACGAGATAGCAGTAAAAACTCCGGTTAGCCACGCTGTTGGAAACCTGGAAGATGCCGTGAAGGCAGCCTACGAGATCGGCTTCCCGGTCATGATCCGTTCCGCATACGCATTGGGCGGTATGGGTAGCGGTATCTGCAAAGACGAGGCAGAACTGCGTACGCTGGCAGAAAGCGCTTTCGCCTATTCTCCCCAGGTATTGGTGGAAGAATCGTTGAAAGGCTGGAAGGAAATTGAATTTGAAGTAATCCGCGATAAGAACGACCACTGCTTTACGGTTGTAAGCATGGAAAATGTAGACCCGTTAGGCGTACATACGGGCGAAAGTATCGTTGTCGCTCCTACCTGTTCACTGACAGACAAAGAACTGGACCTATTGAAAGAACTTTCGATCAAGACGATCCGCCATTTAGGTATCGTCGGCGAATGTAACATCCAGTACGCATTCAACTCCGATACTTGCGATTACCGTGTGATCGAGGTGAACGCTCGCTTGAGCCGTTCTTCCGCCTTGCGGGCAGCCTCAGCCTTGACGTCGGCAGGCAGGCCGTTGTCGGCCTCCATCTCCT
>ERZ779902.621-NODE-621-length-15149-cov-1.724460_pt1 | contig 15149 bp, 6 predicted proteins | sample MGYA00511350_ERZ779902 | MGnify/ENA primary metagenome ERZ779902 (study PRJEB29588, sample SAMEA2146908) | human gut metagenome | biome: human gut; feature: human-associated habitat; material: faeces | place: Denmark | collected 2008/2010 ...
TCTTCTGAGATTTACTTTCCTCATTCCGGGAGAGTATGGTGCGCTTCTTTCTGTAATAAAGAGTTCCTATTCCGATAGCAAGCAAACCTCCGATAATGCATAGCCAAACATAGAGCTTATTGCTACCGGCAGTCTGGGCTTCAGACACTTCGGACTGTTTGAATGATGAAACGGGAATAGGAGGAAAATTCAGTTCATAGATGTCTATATCTGCTTTTCCGCTGACTTCGGCCTGGTGTACAGCCAGATATAGTTTCTTCTGTTTTGGGGAATAATATAGATTACTGTATAGATATTGTCCAGGGAATTTCAGCCCCATGGGCAATGACATGGGCTCGAAGTGTGGCGTTTTTGTATCGATTTTCATCAGGATACCACCTAATTGTGTACAGAAGAAATAGAAACAGTCTTTTTCCGAGTCATAAATCATATTCTCGCCAGGTTGGAAGTCACCATCATCCGGATTTTGAGGGGCTTCCCATAGCTTGTTGACCTGTTGGGTGAGTAAGTTGACCGAATAAAGATCATAATAATTCCGGGGAGATAATTCCTGGCGTCCGGACGGACAACCACGACCGCCGAAGATATAAAGTGTACTGTCCACAAGAGCGGAACTGGAGGAATACCGGGGATGGATATTAGTCAGATTGATATACCGTTGCGGTGTGTTTTCATACGGGTAACTGATTAGTAGTCTATTGTTATAGTGATAATGTCCATATCCGCCAAAGCTGATTAGTGAGGAGTTGGAGGGATTGTAGACGAGCGTATTGTTCCAATAGTCATGTTCCGCGACGGGGGCCTGCGTTCCTTTCCAACTTTGGGCATTAGAATCGAATGCCGAATAAAGATTTTCATTCAGATTGTAGGATAGTAACTGATGGCGTTGGGGGATGTAGATAAGCTGGTTCGGATAGTTTGCTACGAATTCTCCACCTTTCACCCGTATGGAATCTGTCACTTTTTCATCTGCGTGAAAAACGTATAGTCTCTTATTATCGTTGGCTATATAGAACGTGGCGACAGTGGGATCGAACGCAATGGAAGGAGAGGTGGCAAAATGTTGTGAATAGATTTTCTTCCAAGTAATGTATTGGTCGATAATCCACTGTGTATTCTTGCCGGAAGCGGGCTTATGAGATGTTTCATCATAACAAATGTCTCCATTATGACGCGCCATTTTCCATAGACGGATTTCCTGGTTCCCGCGTTTCAGACTGATATCTTTCAGGTTAACGGAAGCTACATCATCTAACACGAAATCTTCGAAAGGACAATAACCGAAAGCAATGCGTATTTCTTGTGCACCTATTAATGCCGGATAGTTGACATTAATTTGTGTGCTGTCGTAAAGTACTGTTATATTCCCGTCTTTGGGGTCAAAAGTCAGGCTGACTGAAACCCAGGTTTCACGTCTTGCTTCTTTTTGGATGGGATGTACGGCATCTCCGGTGACCAGAATGGGGAAACGCCTGTCATTCTCACCCACGCTGTACATTAAATCTATATTTTTATTGTCATTTGTAATAATTCGGAACACGGTTCCGAATACATTATCCGGTCTGATCCAAAGGTTAAAGTTCAGGGTGACTTTTTCTCCTTTGGTATCTATGGGCTTTCCATCTTCTAATGCCATACTGGTGAACTCGGAGTTCTGAAGTGGGTAGGACTGGATATGCAGGCCATATTCAGGAAGCTGGGCTATTGAGTTCAAGCATATAGATAAAAGGAAGAATATAGATAGTGTCTTTTTCATTCTGAAGTTCCTTTATGAAGTATTAGCTTGGACAAAAGTAATATTTTTCGGTGAAAAGCAATTACTAAATTATACAATTCTTCGGAGAGGACTTCTCTTTTTCACTTAAAGGGCCTCATTAAGCGGATTTTAATGTTTCATTAATTATAGTTTCACTGTTTTATTAATAGGTTACCGTTTACTTTGCAACATCAAACAGAGTAAAATTAATATCTGATAGTATGAATTTTAAAAAGCACTTGTTTCTTTTTGCAGGTATATTGTCCTGCTCTTTTATAATGGCTCAACAGCCAAGTGATATCTTATCAGTGTCGGCATCAACCAAACTGGAGAAAGCCTCGCTGGCTTTTGATAAAGATACGAAAACGATGTGGGAAGTGAATGGTCAGGATCTGAAGGCGGACCAGTGGCTGATGTTTACCATACAGACTCCTGGTGATGTGTGTGAACTTAACCTTCAGATGCAGGGTGTATCAAAGGAAGAACTGAAGCAACTGATGAGTGTATTTGTTACTTATGATCCGATGAATCTGGGAGTTCCGGTAGACTATCAGGTGAAGGGTAGTGCGAAAGAAATGCAGGTCACGTTTTCACCTAAATACGGTGCTCACGTTCGACTGGCATTTAAAGGCGATAGCCGTGTGAAACCTTTTTCGGTGAAAGAGGTAGCGGTGCTTTTGGCAGATAAAGTGCTGAAAGACCGAAAAGGAGAGAAAACATCTCTTCGTTATATGGATCCGACGCTTCCGGTGGAAGAACGTGTGGAAAGTCTGCTGAGTGTAATGACTCCGGAAGACAAGATGGAATTGATTCGTGAGGGATGGGGGATCCCGGGGATTCCTCATTTATATGTACCGCCCATTACAAAAGTAGAAGCGGTGCATGGGTTCTCATACGGTAGCGGTGCTACTATTTTTCCGCAAGCATTGGCAATGGGAGCCACCTGGAATAAGAAACTGACAGAAGATGTTGCTATGGCTGTTGGTGACGAAACTCTTGCAGCAGGTACTATGCAGGCATGGTCTCCGGTACTCGATGTGGCACAGGATGCACGTTGGGGACGTTGTGAGGAGACATTTGGTGAAGACCCTGTGCTGGTATCACAAATTGGTGGAGCCTGGATTAAAGGATATCAATCTAAAGGCTTGTTTACTACTCCGAAACATTTTGGTGGGCATGGCGCCCCCCTGGGCGGACGTGATTCCCATGATATCGGTTTGTCCGAACGTGAAATGCGTGAGGTGCATCTGGTTCCGTTCCGTCATGTGATTCGCAACTATGACTGCCAATCTGTAATGATGGCTTATTCTGATTATCTGGGTGTGCCGGTTGCTAAAAGCAGAGAGTTATTGCATAGTATTCTGCGTGAGGAATGGGGATTTGACGGCTTTATTGTGAGTGACTGCGGTGCTATCGGTAATCTGACTGCCCGTAAACATTATACAGCAAAAGATAAGATAGAAGCCGCTAATCAGGCTCTGGCGGCAGGCATCGCTACCAATTGTGGTGATACTTACAATGACAAAGAGGTGATACAAGCTGCAAAAGACGGACGTATCAATATGGAAAACCTGGATGAGGTTTGTCGCACCATGCTGCGTATGATGTTCCGTAACGAACTGTTTGAGAAGACACCGAATAAACCTTTGGACTGGAATAAGATATATCCGGGATGGAACTCAGACAGCCATAAAGAAATGGCACGTCAGGCAGCACGCGAATCTATTGTAATGCTGGAAAATAAAGATAACATATTGCCTTTGGCTAAAGATATGCGTACAATTGCTGTAGTAGGTCCCGGAGCGGATGATCTCCAGCCGGGTGACTATACTCCCAAACTTTTACCCGGTCAGTTGAAATCTGTATTGACAGGTATCAAACAAGCGGTGGGTAAGCAGACAAAGGTGGTTTATGAACAAGGTTGTGATTTTACAAGTTCGAATGGGACGGATATTCCCAAGGCAGTGAAAGCAGCTTCTCAGTCGGATGTAGTAGTGCTGGTTTTGGGAGATTGCTCTACCAGTGAATCAACGACAGATGTTTACAAGACTTCCGGAGAAAACCATGATTATGCCACTCTGATTTTGCCGGGTAAGCAACAGGAATTATTGGAAGCCGTTTGTGCAACCGGCAAACCTGTAATCTTAATTCTTCAGGCAGGCCGTCCTTACAACTTGTCTAAGGCGTCAGAACTGTGTAAAGCTATTCTTGTTAACTGGCTACCGGGACAAGAAGGTGGTCCGGCTACGGCTGATGTGCTGTTCGGTGATTATAATCCTGCCGGTCGTTTACCGATGACGTTCCCGCGTCATGTAGGTCAGCTTCCTCTGTATTATAACTTTAAGACTTCCGGTCGTCGTTATGAGTATTCAGACATGGAATTTTATCCTCTTTATTATTTTGGATATGGTTTAAGCTACACTTCTTTTGAATATTCCGGTTTGAAGATACAGGAAAAGGATAATGGTAATGTTGCAATACAGGCAACTGTGAAGAATGTGGGGCAACGTGCCGGAGACGAAGTTGTTCAGTTGTATATAACTGATATGTATGCCAGCGTGAAAACGCGTATTACAGAGCTGAAAGATTTCACTCGTGTTCATCTGCAACCGGATGAGTCAAAGATAGTTTCTTTTGAACTGACACCTTATGAACTCTCATTACTCAATGATCGTATGGACAGAGTAGTAGAGAAAGGAGAGTTTAAGATATTAGTCGGCGGAGTTAGCCCTCAGTATGTGGCAAAAGACCGTATAAAAGATAGTGTAGGTTATGCGGATGCAAAGAAAGGATTGTCCGGTATGCTTGAATATACTCATGAATTTGCCGCAGATTTCGGTTTGTCATTGTTCAAAGTTGAAGAGAACTTGCTGAAAAATCAGAAGGCAATCTGGGTATCTGTTAAGAACAATGGTACTCTGATGGATACAGGTAAGATAGAAATGTACGTTGGAGGTAAGAAGACAGGAGAGAATGTGCATTATGAACTGGCTCCGGGAGAAGAGAAACTGATACCTTTCAGTGTGGATAAGAATAATGACGGAGATGTGCTGTTCACCACTAAATATAAAGTGTTGTCTATATAAACTTGATATAATGAAGAAACTGTTAGCATTTATATGCCTGTGTATACAGATTGTCCCCATAATGGGACAATCTGTATTGCGTACTCCACATGGAGTAAAAGTAGAGACAAAAGCTGCCTGTGTGGAACTGGAGTGCTTCTCTTCTTCCATTATTCGTGTGAAGAAGTATCCTCTTGGGCAAGCGCCGGAAAAACAGTCGTTATCTGTTACGATGCAACCAAAAAAGGTGAAGTATAAGATACAGGAAGCAAATAATCAGGTAATACTTACTACTTCCGAACTGACCGTTTTGCTGGATATCATTCAGAACCAGGTTCGCTTTGCGACTAAAGACGGGAAGGAATTGTTGGCAGAAAAACCTTCCTCCACAGGTTTCACTTCTTTCAATGATGCAGGTAATTCTACATATCGGATTCGCCAAACTTTCTTGTTGGATAGTGATGAGGCTATTTATGGTTTGGGACAGCACCAGCAGGGAAAGATGAATCAGCGTAATCAAACTCTTTTCTTGCAACAGGCGAATACGGAAATATGTATTCCTTTGGTCCATTCCATCAAAGGCTATGCGTTGTTTTGGGATAACTATTCTCCTACCACTTTTACAGACAATGCACAAGGAATGACTTTTGATTCGGAGGTTGGTGATTTGTGCGATTATTACTTTGTTTATGGCGGTGGAGCAGATAAAGTAGTGGCTGGATTGCGTGAATTAACAGGACAGGCTCCCATGTTTCCACTTTGGACATTCGGTTTTTGGCAATCAAGAGAGCGATATGTCAGCCAGGATGAACTGGTTGGCGTTGTTGCGAAATATCGTGACCTGAAGGTGCCTCTGGATGGCATTATTCAGGATTGGCGTTATTGGGGAGAAGACCATAAAGATTGGAATGCGGTAGAATTTCGTAATCCGAAATTTCCCGATCCAAAGAAAATGATGGAAGAGGTGCACCATCTGAATGCCCATGCCATTATTTCAGTGTGGCCTTCTTTTGGACCCGCTACCGGAATCTATGCTGATTTGAAAGCTCTGAACAAGTTGATGATACATGAAACTTTTCCGCAGGATAATGGTGTGAAGGTATATGATACTTATGATCCCATAGCGAGAGATATCTATTGGAAATATATGAATAAAAATATGTTCAGCATCGGAATGGATGGTTGGTGGCTGGATGCAACCGAACCGGAACATAGTCCGGCGAAAGAAGGAGACTTGGAATTTCAAACTTATCTGGGCTCTTTCCGTAAAGTGCGTAATGCTTTCCCACTTGTAAGCGTGGGCGGCGTTTATGATCATCAAAGACAGGAGACTTCCGACAAACGCGTTTTTATTCTGACTCGTTCTGCTTTTGCAGGTCAGCAACGTTATGCCGCCCAGGCATGGTCCGGTGATGTTGTTTCTGATTGGGATGTGTTGCGTAATCAGATTCCGGCAGCCTTGAATGTCTCATTGACAGGTATTCCTTATTGGAATTCTGATATTGGTGGTTTCTTTTCTGGCAGAAAGTTTCCGGAAGGTGTGAAAGATCCGGCATTCCATGAATTGTATGTGCGTTGGATGCAGTTTGCAGCTTTTACGGGAATGATGCGTTCGCATGGCACAAACACTCCCCGTGAAATATTTATGTTTGGTGAACGTGGATACTGGGCTTTCGATGCGCAAGAGAAAATGATTAATCTTCGCTATCGATTATTACCTTATATTTATTCAACCTCATGGGAGGTTACTTCTAATGGTGGAAGTCTGATGCGTGCTTTGTTCTCTGACTTTCCGGAAGATAAAAAGGTTACAGATATAGGCGATGAGTATATGTTTGGAAAGTCCATATTGGTAGTTCCGGTAATAAGTGAAGTAAAGAGACGCTCCCTGTATCTGCCTGAAGGTACGCAATGGATTGATTTTTGGACAGGTGAAAAGCAAAAGGGCGGGCAGGAGATTATTCGTGAAGCTCCCATTGATATCATCCCATTATATGTGAAAGCAGGTTCCATCATTCCTGCCGGGCCTTCCGTTCAGTTTGCAACCGAGAAGTCATGGGATGATCTACAGGTTCGCATCTATCCGGGTGCCGATGGGGAATTTACCTTATATGAAGACGAGGATGATAACTATAATTACGAAAAAGGTAAATATACCACTGTCCGTATGACGTGGAGTGACAAGGATAGGCAGTTAACTATCCATCCTCGTCAGGGTAGCTATGATGGTATGTTGCAAAATCGTAACTTCCGTATCGTTGTTGTAGATAATCTGAAAGGATTGGGATTGGATAATGAATCGTATACTGTGAATGTGGAGTATAAAGGAAAGAAACTTAATATAAAACTACCATGAAAAGCATTGCGGAATTAGTTAGTATAGCCTTGCTGTCAGGCTTGTTGGCCAGTTGTGCTTCGGAACAACGGACTACGGTTAATAGTGATCGGATTGTGACAAATCCTATTGATTTGAATTATCGTTTCCAACCGAATGAAGAGTCACGGCGTGAAGCTGCCGATCCGGTACTGGAATATTTTAAAGGATATTATTATATGTTTGCTTCCAAGTCCGGTGGTTATTGGCGCTCCGAAGACTTGGCAAAGTGGGAATATATTCCTTGTACAACTATTCCGACTATGGAGGATTATGCGCCTACAATTCTTGTTTATGGTGATACACTTTACTTTACCGCTTCCAGTGGAAATACCCGAATTTATAAGAATGCTCATCCGGAAAAAGATACTTGGGAGGAAGTAGATACAAAATTTGAGTATCCTCAACATGATCCGGCATTCTTTAAAGATGATGATGGAAGAGTTTATCTTTATTGGGGATGTTCGGATGTAGATCCGATAATGGGAGTAGAAGTGGATCCCAAAGATGGTTTCCGCGCTATCGGTGAACCTAAAGCTTTGATACATCATAGTTGTGATAAATATGGTTGGGAAGTTCCCGGTAAGAATAATGAAGAATCGCGCCAAGGCTGGAATGAAGGTCCGTGTGTGCTGAAGCATAATGGACGGTATTACTTACAGTATGCTGCTCCCGGTACTCAATACCGTATTTATGGTGATGGTAACTATGTAGGCGATAATCCGTTAGGGCCTTTTGAGTATGTAGAAGATAATCCTTTCTCTTTCAAACCTAGTGGTTTTATTGGTGGTGCCGGACATGGACATACCTTCAAGGATAAATATGGAAATTACTGGCATGTAGCTTCCATGACTATCTCTGTTCGTCACTGGTTCGAACGTCGTTTGGGATTATTCCCGGTAGTTGTTTCTGATAAATACGGTATGTATGCGCTTACTACTTTTGCAGATTATCCCTTCTGTATTCCCGACAGGAAAGTAGACTTCGAAAAAGGAGATATCAACATGGGGTGGAATCTACTTTCGTATAAGAAGAAAGTAGCTGCATCTTCTTCTCTTGAAGGTTACGGACCGGAATTGGCTAATGATGAGCAAGTCGAGACCTGGTGGGCTGCACAGACTGGTAACAAAGGTGAATGGTTACAAATTGATCTTGGCGAGCCTATGGATGTGAAGGCTATTCAGGTTAATTTTGCAGATCATAATTTCAATATCCATGCTCCTCATGGACCAGTGGTATATCAATATTATATTGAAGGGTCGGTAGATGGAAATAAATGGACTCGTCTGGTAGATGAAGAAAAGAATCAGCAAGATGCTCCTCACAAATTACATACTCTGGCTACACCAGCGAAAATGCAATACCTGAAAATCTGCAATTCAAAAGATATGGAAGGCTCTTTCTCTTTATTTGATTTGCGTATCTTCGGGCAAGGTGATGGTAAAGTACCCGTTGCCGTAACAGGTTTCCAGGCTACGCGTGATGAGAATGACAAACGTATCTACCGTTTTGTATGGGATTCTCAAGAAGATGTAACAGGATACATTTTACGTTGGGGAACACAGAAAGAAAAACTTACCCATTCAATGGTGGTTTACGATAATCAATATGAGGCCCGCTATTTCAATAGGGATTCAGAATATTATTTTTCTATCATTGCTTTTAATGAAAATGGTGTAGGAGCTGGTGACTTTTAATTCATAAAAGGGCTATCCATATCGGATAAAATTGTGTATTGTAGCTTACAAACTCGTATTCGTAATTGACGAATACGAGTTTGTAAGCTACATTTTTTTTCAATTAATCTATTTATATATTCTTTTTTAATGTGGAAGCGTTAAAAAGCTGTTGAACCCTTCTTTTTTGATAAAAAAGCCTCTTCTATTAATGTCTTTTTAAGGAGAATATTAACGGTATAGGCATACTTTTGCCTCATAGAATTTTAAAACTCGAGTTTAATAAATATGAAAAATGCACAACTATGCGTAAAGTGCCCTTCACCTGATGTAATCCTCTTAAATGTGATGAGGAATAATCGCTGAAGTTAATTTTTAAATTTAATAAATTATTAATTATGGAAAGACACAAGTTACTTAATCAAATGAAAGGTAGGTATAGACTTCCACCGGAAATCTATAAGAGGTCATTTCAGTTGAATACTGAAAGAATATTCTGGAAACAATCAAATTCTATATTTATTTAATAACTTCTATTTAATTATTATGAATAAGCAATTTATCAAAGTGCTCCTGTGCGGAGCAATGGTTCTGTCAACGGGAACCTTTATATCATGTAATAATGATGATGATATTGATGATCTTAAATCAAGAGTATCAGTGGTAGAAACGGCTATTGGCGATTTGAAAGCTGATTTAGATAAGGCTTTGAAGACTGGTGTAAGTATTGTAGAAGTCAAGTTGGACGAGAAAACTGGTATTTATACGTTGTCGTTGAGTGATGGACAAAAAATTGTGATAAAACCGGGTGGAGGTAATATTTCCGTTACAATGACTGATACGGAAGCCATCATCAATGTAAATGGTACAGAATATAAACTCCCATTGGGTTCTGCTGTCAACTCTTTAATCTATAGTCCCGAAACAATAGATGGCATTGTAGAGATTGGCAATACTGGCGCAATTGTAAAATTCCTGCCAAGACCAGCTCTAACAAGTATAGAAGGTGCAGAATTTACGATTGCTGAGTCTCATGTGTTAACTCGTGCAGCTGATGGCGAGCAATTTAAGGTTAATGGTGCGGCAAGTCTGGATGGTGGTTTCATTGTAGTTCCCATTAAGGCGTTGGGTGAAGCGGAAGCTGGAAAGATGTATGCTGTATCTCTGCAAATGAAGTTCAGAGGAACGGTCATCGGTTCAAATTACTTCAATGTGAAAGTGGCTGATGATTTTTCGGCTGTAGCCGAAGATCTAGGTGGTGTTACCATCAAGGCTGATTACGCCCCGAGAGATTTAGCCGACGGTTTCAAGGAAATGACTATAAACGGTCTTGACCTGTTGGGAACTTTGAATTTCAATAATCTATTCTCAGAACTTCCTGATAAGGTTGAATTCATAGTTGCCAGCAGTAGTAAACAACCGGGTGGAAAAGCACAGGAGAAAGTGGATATGCTTAAGGAGAGTTTAAAATCCGATGGTACTTGGAAATTCAGTACAAGGCCGGGAACCAGTTTCAATGATAATGAAGAGGGATTCTTGGTGAATGTGGTTGCTGACGACGTAGTGAAAGCTAAGATTTATGTGGTTATTGTTGATGAACTGGCTGATGTGGATTTCACAGCAAACGGATTGGTCGGTAACTACGAAGCAGAGTGGGGTGGTACAGAAAAAGCTCAACCACTGGGGGCAGGAAAGCTGAACTTCCCGAGGGCTCTTTCTAAATATGAGACGGATATCCCTACCATTCATAATGGAGCAGATGGATTCTTTCCTAATTGGCTGAAGTATAGTATAAAAATGGGTGATGAAGAGTTGATTTTCAATAATGGATCAACGTTGGAAATGGGGGATCTTGCCAAAAAGTATGCGGACGGTTGTCGTGGCATTTATTATTTTTTCCGTGGCTTTGCTGTCTATGTTCCGGCTTCTTTGGGTATTGATGGAAAATATACAGATGTCAACGGCAAGACTTATGATGCTGGTGAAGGTTATGGCTATGACGGCTGGATGGGACAATATAATGAATACATCAACGATCCGGTAGGTTTCTATAAGAATATAAAGGAATGGGGCTTCGGTGACTTCACAATGGATGAAAAGACCGGTGACTTCAACTTCCCTGAAAGCTATACAGGTTATGGGCTCCGCATTGCTTTCGATGCTGGTTATGAATATGCTTACGGTGTGAAACCGCTCCATGCAGCAGGTGCAGACCAGTTAGGCATGCTCTTTATCAACCGTCGTGTGGCTCCGGAAGGTGCAACAATGCCGGCTCCCAAGCCTTAAGGTTCCTCTAAGTAAACTTTAAGAGGTGGTACCCCTGTACAAGCGACGGGTACACCTCTTATCACTAAAAAATGAAGATTTCTTTAATGAACAGAAAATCTAAGCATGAAACATTATAATTCTAATAAAATAAAAAGAAGTGCATCTTTTTCATGGAGAACGATGATGATTGCACTTCTATGCCTCCTGACGGCATTGCCTATGTCGGCTCAGAACCGGATGGTTCAGGGAACCGTCATCGATAATACGGGCGAGCCGGTTATCGGAGCAAACATACGGGTGAGCGGTACTACCCGAGGAACAATCACTGATATAGACGGTGTGTTCAAGATAGAAGCCTCTGCCAAAGATAAACTGACAATTACCTTTATCGGTTATCTGGATGCTGTAGTCTCGGCAGCTAATACCGTATTGAAAGTCACTTTGCAGGAAGATAGCAAGACACTGGAAGAAGTAGTAGTTGTAGGTTACGGTACGCAGAAGAAAGCGACTTTGACAGGTGCAGTCTCAGCTGTTAATAATAAGGAAATTGCCGTGACTAAGAATGAGAATGTGGTGAATATGCTTTCCGGAAAAATACCCGGTGTGCGTATTACACAGAAAAGTTCACAACCCGGTGAGTTCGATAATGCCATCGATATCCGTGGTTTGGGTGAGCCGTTGATCGTGGTTGATGGTATTCCTCGTGACAAGGGCTATTTCTCACGTATGGATGCCAATGAAATAGAATCGGTATCTGTATTGAAAGATGCTTCTGCTTCCATTTATGGTATTCGTGCTGCCAATGGCGTTATATTGGTAACATCCAAGCATGGTGGAGAAAGCAGTGATGGTAAGTTTGATATTACTTTTTCTGCCAACTATGGCTGGCAACAGTTTCTATATATGCCTGAAACAGCTTCTGCAGCCAACCACATGTTGTTGATCAACGAGAAGTCTTATAATGACTTTGGCACTAACTATCCCCGTCGTACCTCGCCGAAATATACATGGCAGCAGATGATGGAATATAGTTCCAAGAACAATAGAGGTACCAACTGGGCCGACGAACTGTTTGATAATAATGTACCGCAACAACAATATAACATTAGTGTGGATGGTGGTTCGAAGAGGATAAGCTATTTCTTTAATTTGGGCTATATGAAGCAGGAAGGTTCCTACAAGAGCGGTTCGTTGAACTATGATCGCTGGAACTTCCGCAGTAACGTGGATGCTAAAATCACTGACAGATTGAAGGCTACCGTACAATTGAGCGGCTATATGGACGAGAAGAATCAACCGTTTACTGACATGTGGACGGTCTACAAGAAGGCGTGGACTTTGCGGCCTACTTCACAGGCTTGGCTGAATGGGGATCATGATCTACCCAGTTACGACTCGGAACTTTCTGACAATGATAATCCGGTGGCTACTACCGACAGTCGTTTCACCGGTTACCGCAGAGAGAAGCGTACAAACTTCAATGGTTCGCTGACATTGGCGTATGATATTCCCGGTGTGAAAGGCTTACAGGCTAAAGCTTTCTATAGCTATGATTACAATTCATCGAACAATACGGAATACAAACGCGCCTATCAATTGTATGAAATGGTAGGTGGAGAGATGAAGACTTATGACCGTAATGCTGACAGTTATCTACGTCGGGGAACTGATCCCAGCCATGGTACCGTAATGCAGCTCTCTTTGAACTATGCCAATAAGTTCGGCGATCACAATGGGGGGGGCTTGATATTGTTTGAAGAGCAGTATAATGAGTGGGATAATTTCTATGGACAGGCGATTATGAAGTTGGATGGGGAATATCTGATATATGGTGAGAAAAGTAATCAGATTGTAGGTGCAGGTCTTGCGGGCGACAAGGTTCGTCAGGCTTTGGTAGGTAGATTCAATTATGACTATAAAGGTCGTTATATGGTGGACTTCTCTTTTCGCTATGATGGTTCTTCCAGTTTCCCGAAAAATTCTCGCTGGGGATTCTTTCCTGCTGTATCTGCAGGCTGGCGTGTCAGCGAAGAGGCCTTTATGAAAGAGTGGGTACCATTCCTCAGTAACTTGAAGATTCGTGCTTCTTACGGTGAAATGGGTGATGATGGTAGCGCCAATACCTATCCACAGACTGCTGTAGCTTATGAACTTAATCCCAGTAAATTGGGCTATGTTTATAATGGAGTTCTGATTTCCGGTGTTTCGGCAACATCTATTCCTAATCCGGATTTGACATGGTATACAGCCAAGACTTATAACCTTGGCGTAGACTTTGACCTTTGGAACCAGAAACTGAGTGGTACGTTTGAAGTATTCAAGCGTAAACGTGATGGATTGTTGGCTACTTCTTCTGCACAGATCCCTGGCATTGTAGGCGCTTCCCTTCCGCAAGAGAATAAGGAAAGTGATGAAACCTTTGGTTGGGAAATCAGCTTAGGGCACCGCAACAGAGTGGCAGGAGTTACTTATTGGGTAAACGGACAAATCAGTGCGACCAAGAATCGTTGGGATTATCATTCCGATAGTCAAGCTTCCAATTCTATGGATAACTGGTATCGCAGGGATGTTTCCGGTCGTAATAAGGATATTTGGTTTACTTATGAGGAAGGTGGACGTTTCGGCAGTTACGATGATATCCGTTATCATGGTACAACAGGTGCGAATTACGGTCAAGGTACCTTGCCAGGTGACTACTATTACAAGGACTGGAATGGTGACGGTATTATAGACGATTCGGATAGACATCCGATGGCTACCTTCAACTTGCCGGTATTCAACTACGGTATCACACTGGGGGCTGCTTGGAAAGGTATCGATCTTTCTATGAACTGGCAAGGTTCAGCTGGTGTATACAGTTCCTATAGTGAAGTTTTTACTGAGGTAGGACCATTCAACGGTGCTGCTGTACTGAATATTTACGAAGATCGCTGGCATACGGAGAAACCGACGGACGATCCGTGGAATCCGAATACTAAGTGGGTATCCGGTCTCTATCCGGCTACCGGACATAGTTTTAATACGGGTAGCACGGGCATTAAGAATACTTCATATATTCGTTTGAAAACTTTGGAAGTGGGCTATACCTTGCCTAAGACATGGTTGGCTAAGGCAGGTATTAAAGATCTTCGCGTTTATTTCAATGCTTACAATCTTTTGACTTTTACCGGACTGGATAATATAGATCCGGAGCGTCCGGGAGAAAAGGGCGGTGCGAACGAAGATCCCAATAAAAAGAGTGTCTTGTTCTACAACTACCCGGTAAACCGTACATTCAATATTGGTGCAACAATTAAATTCTAATACGAGAGGATAGAACATGAAAAAGATCAAATATATATTTGTAGCAGCAGCATTAGGCCTGACGATGTCATCTTGTTATGATTTAGACTTGGAACCCAAAGGTCTGATCTATGAAAATGTGTTGATGAAATCCGAAAGTGGTCTGCAGAAATACTGGGCCATGGTTTTCCAGGACCTGCCGATTGAAGACTTCAACTTTGCGATGAATGGTGAACACAATGGCTTCGGCACAGTCTGTGCGGCTGGTTGGCACGAAGCGAATCAGTGGGGTGCGCAGAAAGCGAGTCCTGCATCCGCAGCTATGGAGGCTACCGGACGTACCACTTCCTATGGTGACGGTTGGGGATATTGGCCTTACGACCGCATCCGTGACATTAATAATTTCATGGAACAATTTCCGAATTACAAGGAATACTATAATGAAGAAACATACGAAAATCTTTATGCTGAGGCCTTTTTCTTGCGGGCTTTTTACTACTTTGGACTGGTGAAGCGCTATGGAGGTGTGCCCATTGTGGACAAGGTACTCGATCCGAAAGCACCGCTTGCTGAATTGCAATTGCCTCGTAGCACAGAGTATGATTGTTGGATGTTTATTCACAATGATCTGGAATATGCCATGAATCATATGTCTACTGCCAAGGGAGATGCCAGTCGTCCCAACCGCTATGCAGCGGCAGCGTTAATGAGCCGCGCTATGCTCTATG
>ERZ779902.624-NODE-624-length-15110-cov-5.190103_pt1 | contig 15110 bp, 14 predicted proteins | sample MGYA00511350_ERZ779902 | MGnify/ENA primary metagenome ERZ779902 (study PRJEB29588, sample SAMEA2146908) | human gut metagenome | biome: human gut; feature: human-associated habitat; material: faeces | place: Denmark | collected 2008/2010 ...
TTGTGGACCAGCCTGGGCTTGAACCAGGGACCTCCAGATTATGAGGCTCTAAATTAGTCCTTGCTATAAGGCTGTGAATCACTAAATTAATTATCTCTCTTTTGGTTTGTGTGAAACAATAGTGAAACACACAAGCCAATATATTGGTAGCTTATTATATCAAAATTCCTGTTCTTGTAATGTCACAATAAAGAGAATTGTTCATATCTTCTGTAAATAGAATTAAAACAAAGATAGTCATTATCCTTTCAACTGCCAATAATTTACTGCAACATTCTTTCGAATGGGGCTATATATGGTAGTTTTTTTTAGAATTGTAGTAGTTATGTAAAAGAGAAACAGCATAAGAGTTTCCTCAAATGCTGCTTCCTTTAGATTATTATTCGTTCATGTAATCAACAATCTGCCTAAACACATCACCTGCCATCAATCCACCACTTGCAGGTAGCCCATCTTTATGAATAGAAACAATGATAGAATATTGGGGAGCATCGACAGGAAAGTAACCACAGAACTCTACAATATAACTTCCATCTTCAAGTTGTATTGTTCCTGTCTCACCTGCTACCTGTATCTTATTTGGCTTGGCAGGTTGTCCCAATCCGTCAGTTACCACATATTTCAATGCCTGTTTCAGACTGTCAATGTTGGCTTGACTTGCTATCTGTGGATTGATAACTGTTGTACTGTCTTTGTAAAGCTGAGGTTGTATCATCTTTCCATTATTAGCAATAGCATTATAAAAAGTAAGCATTTGTATGGGAGTAATAGTTTGATTATATCCTATGCAAGTATATATCAAGTCAGTATCGTGCCAAATGGAATCGTTTGTCTTAAAGCTAATGGGTTGTAAAGTTTCAAAACCTTTCATATTCTCTAAATCTCCCATGCTCATTTGATGCAAATGTTTTAGATAATCCATAGGGCTGTCCTTAAATGCCTTTAGTATTGCCTGTACAATAGTAATATTAGAACTACAAGCCAATCCTTGTTTTATTGTAATCTCACCATATCCACCTCTATGCCAATTATGGTCTTTGATAGTATCTTCCTTACAAATATAAATGCCGTCACCTACATCTACTGTATCAGCTAATTTGACTTTACCTGTTTCCAATGCTGCCAATATGGATATAAGGTGCATCAGTGCTGATTCGTGTGCTTGGGAGAAGTTCTCACAAGGTTGGTAGTCCGCACTATCTTTTCTTTCAACTCCTACCATAGCCTTTATATGCCCTGTCTGCGTTTCCATAATGATAGCTTGTCCAGATAAGGCATTGAGTTCAGTTAGCTTATTCTCTAAGATAGAGGTAGCTTTAACTTGTAAAGTACTGTCTATGGTGGAAACTTGTTTATCTTCCTGCTGTTTGGATTGGCAGGAAGATATAATTACAAGCAATGTCAAAGGTAAGAGAAGCTTTATCATATTTATTCTATTACTTCAAAATTGGCGAATTGATTATCTACAATGCAATCTAATATGTCTTGTGTAAAATAAGCGAATGGAACTTTTATTGCTTTCTCGTCACCGTTAGTTGCTACGACAAAAGTTTCAAAACCTATTGCTTTTACGATAGATTTTTTAATGCTATCCATATCATAGACTACAATGTAAGCTATTTGATATTCGGAAGATATTTTAATATCTTTAATCCATCCCCATTCTATAAATCCAATATCTCCAACTTGTTCATTTCTTAACCAAATGCCTTCTGGGTGTATTCCAATATATGCGTGGTGGGGTATAAGCATATCTATAGCGAAAACGATAAGCATGATTATTCCAAATCCAGCAAGACCTATCAATTCGTTTTGTATTAATTCAAAAGAAATATAACCATAGTCCCAATATTTCTTCCCTATCATCAATGCAATAATAACAACAGCCCAAACAGGTGCTTTCTTTATATATAATTTTAAAGCACCTAATTTATCATCTGTGACAGAGAGGATGAACTGTTTACTTACTTCTGAATATTTTCTTCTTCTTAATTCCATGATATTTTTATTTAATGATTAAAGATAATGCTCATTATTCCTATAATTCCAATAATCACAATTACCCATATTATAAGTTTATATCCTATGGAGTCGTTGTATTGATTTGGTGGATATTTCAAATGAAGTAATTTATTTGAAACTGCTTCTGAATTATTATTTTTTGCAGTAATAGTTAATCCAACATTCATGTCTTGACTGTATGGAGTAATTATCATTTCACCTTTTGAAGGGAGGTTATCATAAGTTTCAATACCGTTAGTTGTTTTAACGGATATGTAAATGTGAGAAGCAAAGCGTGTTTCCCAAGAAACTGTAACCTTACTTTTAATGATAACTTCGTCTGATGAAAGATTGAAGCTTACAATTTGTGGTGCATCATTATAAAAACAGTTGTCACCTTTTATAAGATGTTCATAAGCTTCCTGTATCTCTTGAAATCTTTCTTTAAAGAAGCTATCTCCATTATGCTTGTCTGGATGAAATTTTACAACGTACCTTTTATATGCACTTTTAATTTCATCTTGGGTAGCATCTTCATTTAACCCTAAGAGTTGATAGTAGTTCTTCATTTTTAATATATTGGTGTAACGATGTATCTTTCCAACTCTGGAACTACAATTACTATGGCTTTCACCTCACCATATTTACTGGCTCCAAAATGGGTGAATATTCCACTAAACTTAAATTCATTGGCTATAATTTCATTTGGATGTTCTAACGCATACGCTTTTATATCAGCAACCTTTCTTGTTATTTTAAATGAAGTTGGTCCAAACTGAGTGTAATCTTTATTATTATCTTCTTCCATTATTTGATTGCATTCATGGATTAAGTCTTTTCCGGTTAAAGACCTTGTATGTTCTTTGTATGTGATTTCTGGAGCTTTATAGTAATTTATTTCTTTAGATAATGCTTCCTTTTCAGTCATATAAGACAGTTCTTTGATGAATTGAGCTTCCGCTAAATCCATTTGTTGGTTTATAGACTTTGTACAAGAACTAAATCCGGTGCATACGGCAACTAATAATGAAGCTGCCAATAATCTAAATATTTTCATTATCAAGTTTAATCTACGCCCACCTGTTCCCTGTGGATGAGCCGTAAATAAAAAGGTGTGGGAACATACTGCCTTATCTCGTGGTGGGCTTCTCGCATTGCCTCGGTACGGATAAAGCAATAGCCCACACCAATTTGACAATATCTAAAGCCTTATAAGAACATATAAGGTAGGTATATATCAAATGATGTGGTGCTACTGCTATCACCTTCGTACCGTTAAATTTTGCGAGAATTTACCACGGAAGATAATTTCAATAACACCTTTACGTTAATATGTCCTTCCAACTCCCTATCTCATTAGTTCATTGGAATTGGTACAAAGATAATGAAAGGTTTTAAATCATTAGGCAGGAAGTGAGAAGAAATAGTAAATCTCCTGCTCTCAAACATGGTCTGAATGAGATATTTAATCAGAACTGCATCTGAACCCTCTAAATCCATGCGGGTAGTAAATCTACTTCTGCCCTTATAAGAGTAAAATTCTCCACTTCCACACCTGCCTTGAATTTTCATCTTTAAGTCAACATATTGTTGGTGATTTATAAAGGGCTATATTCGATATAAGTTTTAAGACTTTAGATGTATATGGATTCTTGGAATTGGTGTAATTGACCTTTATATAAGGGATAAAAACCAAACTTTTAAATAATGAACTTTAGATGCTTCTCTGCTTAATTTATAAGATGTACCTTATATATAAGGTGTAGGTGATTATTTCTCCGTTTGAGATTTAGGGTAGGACAAAGTCAGATTGGGGTATATAAAGCTAACCTTTCTCTGGATTTGTCCTACCTATGATTAGAAACTCAAACAGTCATAAGTTTGCAGAATTTCTTCCTGCCTTAGCCCTAAGTATCTCTTAGTAATAGCTACTGAACTATGATTAAACAGTTCCATCAGCTTTACCAAAGCAAGCTCTGCATTATCACTGTTCATATTATAGACCTGCCTGCCAAATGTCTTTCTAAGTGAATGGCAGCTAAAGTTCTTAATCTTTAACCTGTACTTCTTCTTCACCTCTTTAAGAATTATGTTAATTCTCTGAACTGTGAAGATTGTACCTTTCTGACTTACTAAGATAGGTGCATTGATGCCAAAAGGATTTATATGCTCGTAGCACTCTTTGATATGCTGCTGTAATTGGGAATTCAGTCTGATAGTTCTTACCTTGCCTGTCTTTTTCTCAATTACTGTAAACTCGTCAGTACCTAATATCTGCTTCCACCTTAGAGATAGAATATCAGATATTCTTAATCCTGTGAAGCATCCCAAACTAATAAGGAGTGAGATTTTATAATTCTCGTCTTTGGCTAACTTCCTTATGAGGTTCATTGCATCAGACCAAATAAGATAGTCTGCGGTTGTGCTTGAATATTTAAGTGACATAATGTTCTGTTTTATAATGAAATGAATATAAGTGAATATTAATTCTGAGCTGGATTTACTAACTCATTGATTACTAAGAAAACATTCACTAATTATCAAAGTGAATATTGGACACCCCAATTAAGGATGCCCAACTAAATTAGAATGGTTTATCTCCATATTCGTAAACGATGATAGAATTGCAAACTCTATCATAGAATGAGAACCCACAGCAAGTGTGGAAGTAGCTTTCATAAACTGCCGCATATTCACCATGCTGCCTGCTGCTCCTATCTAAGAATGAATCAAACTTGTGCAGCCAATATTTAAGTGCTTGCAAGCGTTTGATGTATTGTAGATTGTTCTCACAGTAACACAACTTCTCCTGTAAAGAGATTATGTGATTAATTGCGTTTTCAATATCATTAGTATTCATAATGTATAATCTTTTAATAGGTTGGTAGATATAAAGAAAGGACACCAAATCAATGATGCCCTTTCCTCTCTCAATCAACAATCCGCTTAGCCCAAGAACCAAGCGTATTCACTATCTCCTAATTTGGCACGTTGTATGCCTTGTACAAACTCTGTACAGTTCAAATTCCTCTCCAAGAAATTATCTATGTAGCTTGACTTCACACTGCCATTAAGCAAATTGAGTAACTGCCAGCCTGTAATGCTGTCCCCTGTGCTCTTAAAGTTGCTGTCTGAAACAAATGCTCTGCAAGCTGCATTAATCTGACTGTCCCCCAACAATAGACGAGGTAAGCGTTTCTGTTGGTTGGGTGTAAGAGCTTGATATAACCTCATCCTACCTATTATTTGGCAGAATTCACTTGTTGAGATTGACATCTGTCCAAGTGTCCTTAACAGATGCAGGTCTTTGGATGGGTTGTAGGCATGGAACAGATTCAAAGCTGCTGCATATAGTTCCTGTGTACTTAGAACTTCTATCTTGTCCTGCAAGCCGTCAGTGGTGAGCATTAAATTCGAGCACACACGATTACGAAATCCTATAAAGATTTTAAATCTTTCAACAGATTTCTTACTATATAGGTTAATCTCGTTATATGCCCTTACTCCACCAATGGATAATGCCAAACGATTACCATGTTCATCATGCACGATGGATGGAATTTCAAAGCAGAAGCACATCCTTTGATAGAACAAGGTTTTCTCTGCATCAGTCAGTTCAGAAGCTTTCTTGCCTAATGCACTTGGTATTCTTCCATTGATAGGGTGAGATATTCTAATCTCTGGTATATCAAACTTCTCCCCATTGAAGTAGTCCTTAGCTGCATCCACCACTGCACCTATAAAGGATTGGTGGCTGATGGTTTCTTCCATTGATGCAAAACTTGGAATGATGCAGTCTTGTTGTAGGTGTTGTAAGGTTACTTCCTGTGTGTTGGCTTCAATGAAATGGTTCACTCTCTTGGGTGTTGCAATTTCTTCTACCAATGTGGCTTCTTCTGCAAACTCACCTAAATTAAATCTTGATTGGTTCTGTGCCACTGCTGGCATAATCTGTAATGTCTCCATAATGTAATTGAATTAAATTGATTATTGATTGATTGTGCAGGTATGAGTAAAGCCCTAAATGAAACGGATTGCTCCATTCACAATTTAGGACTTCATACTACTTGCTAAATAGCTATAAGTGTTATATCATTAGGATATTTTACATATAGGGCTATTTTGTGCTACACCTTAGGGATTCATTTAGTTGGAGATTTTAAAGTTGGCGGGTGAGTATAATATTAATGGTGAACGGTGGCGTACCCCCATGCCTGCCTTAATTTTGTTTTTTCTTCTGGCAGGCATGAGGGGGTGTTAATTAGTAGTAGGGTAGTGCTTGTATAGTTGGGTAGTGCTTCCAAGGAGAGCGTAAGAGTCAATAATTAGAGTTTATAGCTATCTCTGCATGATTATTTAACTTAGTCTGATTTTCATTATTTTATGATGTCGGGATTGATTACCTTTGTAATGTTAATAAGGAGAGGTAAAGGAGTTTAAAAGTTACTATTATTGTCCTAAAATCTATATATAAGTGTGCACAGATTCAGAAATAAGACCGGAGAATGCTCTGGTTTTATTTTATTCAAATTGTCCAATTTTAATTCCATGCCCTCCTTTATATTAAGATTAATATCCATGAAATATTAGACACAATTTCAAGATGATTTTTTTATTAATCAGCTCACTGATATGTAGAATTTATGATAAGAACTGATATTGAAATTCCTAAAGATGTTAAGTATTTAGGTGAGATTGGAAATATTGAATTACCTTATGGAACATTTGGCAGATTTGAACTTCCGAATGGAATATTAAACAAAGATGTACCTAATTGCGGAGCAACGACCTTGGCTCTTGAAGATAATCATAAGACCATTATATGTAGTCCAAGGAATAATCTGTTACAGAACAAGAGTGAACAGTACCCCAATGTCTTGTTGGTAATCGGTGGGGTGAATATAAACGAGGTAAGGACTTATATTGAGCAGACAGAAATCCCCAAGATTTTGGTGTCCTATGATTCCATTTACAAACTGACAGAATGTATAAAAGATACTACGGATTGGAGAATTGTAGTAGATGAGTTCCAATATATGTTATCCGATAGTGGCTTCAAGTCAGAAGTGGAATTGAAATTGTTGGAGCATCTAAAGAAATTCCCGTATGTCACTTACTTGTCGGCAACACCAATATTGGATAAGTATTTGGAGCAGATAGATTATTTTAGGGATATGAACTATTATCATTTGATTTGGACAAATAAAGAAGTTGTAAAAGTGTATAGGGAGCGTTCAAATAACCCCATAAGTGCTGCGATAGAAATAGTACGGTCATATCAAAATAAAAACTATCCTTCTGTATTCATGGATGGGGAAACTTATTACTCCAAAGAGTGTGTTATATTTCTTAACAGTGTGAGCAACATTGTGAATATAGTCAAGCAGACGGAACTATTACCTGATGAGGTAAATATAATAGTGGGGAGTTCCGAAGAAAATGATAAGTCGATAGCCAAACTTGGTAATGTTTTTCAGCGTGGAAGAATTCCTCTAAAAGGTGAAACACATAAAATGGTTACCTTTTGCACTTCGACAGCATTTGCCGGGTGTGATTTCTATTCAACCAATGCTTCAACCTTTGTTATTAGTGATTGCAAGCGTATCAATACTGCGATTGATATTTCAACTGACCTTGTACAGATTGCAGGTCGTCAGCGTTTGGTTTGTAACCCGTTCAGAAAGTTCCTCACATTCATTTATAATGTGAATAAGGAGGATGTATCGGAAGATGAATTTAGGAAATATCTGGATGATAAGGTTTACTTGACGGAGAGAGAAGTTGATTCTAACAATGATGAAACGGACATCCAATTAAGAACTAAGCGTATTAGAGATTGCTTACGGGAACAAAAGATGCTTCAATATCAAGATTCGTACACTATGTATGATAAGTCTTCTGACAGATTCGTTTTTAATAAATTGGCATATATAAGTGAGCAATATGCCTATGAATTGCAGAAGTACAATTATAGGAATGGTATTATCGTTAAGAAACAATTGTCTGAGAATGATTTTGATGTGACGGAGAACCAAACTTATGGTATTTATAAAGAACAATTGAAGCATATAGTTAAGAAAGAAACGTTTGTTGATAGAATGACTCAGTATTGTGAGTATAAATCTAAAGGTCTGTGCTTTGATTTGGCTGCATTTACTTTGGAGCAAAAATATCCCGAGTTGAAGTATTATTATGATGAACTGGGTGGTAATAGGATAAAAGCTCTTGGCTATAAGGAAAAAGAACTGAAGAATGAAATTAGTATCAGACATTCGGATGCTAAGATTCGTTATAAAATGGGTACTGTCTTCCAAATGGGTATGGAGCTTACAACTGACAGGATAAAGGAGTTGATGAATGAAGTTTATCAAAAGGTCGGGGTAAAGAAGAAGGGTAAAGCCACAGATTTAGAGAAACTATATGGCTTTAAGATTCATCCATGTAAAATACTGCTTGATGATGGTAGCAGGAAAAATGGATATAAAATTATAGGGGTATAAATAAAAGAAGGGTGTTTCGATTAGTTCGATTCACCCTTCATTTATTTTATGTACAACCTTATTTGACTTAATTAATTATTGTTGGAATTTTTGTGCAGTATATGAACCTGCTCAATGATAATTCCTTGAAGGCATTGAACTTTATCCTCGCATTTGGAAGCATCCAATTTAAGTTTTTCGTCAGCTTCAATATTATTAAGAGCTTCACAGATTCTGTCAAAACCGTATTGTGAAATGCAATAATTAATGGCTTTGATGTATCTGGTCTGTTTGGCTGCTTTTGCTCCAAATGCTTGGACGGTGGCTTTCATTAAAATTTCAGCTTGGCTGTATGTTCGGTGCTCTCCCTTTGGCAGCAGAGTACTTGCTAAAATTGCCTTGCTTTGCATTAAGGAGGTTGTGGTATCCAAACCAAAATAACCTTGAGCGGCTGTGCCGTTCATTCCAAAGCTATTGCTGAACTTTTTAATTTGTAACAGAAGCTCATCTTTGGAAACGATTCCGGCAAATCCTATCCAATCATCCTTGGACGGGCATTGGGATAGATATGCTGTCGTTGCCACTCGTCGATAAGCATCAGCTACGCTGTCACACTCCACTATTTCTGCTTTGATCGGAATATCTAAGCTCCAAAGATTGATGTTATCCGGCTTGTCAAGATAGACTAATATTCGTGGTGCTCCTTCGGGGAGTTCATCAATCTCTCGACCATGATAGTCGAATAGCTTAACATTTTCCTCAATGAACACTTCCGCATCTGTTAAACAGAAAATGGTAGGTAAAATTTTAGATTTATCCATTGCTGTAAAGACTTTATCTTTGCTAAAGTCTTTCTGTTTAATAGAATAATCGGTGAATGCCGGAATAATATCTTGTTCTTCACCCTTGATTGAAACTGTGGCTACTGCGAACCACTTAGGGGCTGTTTCCGTCCCGAAATTAATAATGTTCATATCTTTCTTATATAAAAGATTATTAATATAGCCAACTCTTAGAGAGATGACTGTTATTATTCACTTTGATTTGAAAGATATGCTGTTCGTCTTCTTTTAGTGACCTACGCCTTCCGTAGGTGAAATAAGATTGTACATGATTTCAAAGACCTACAGTCTTTATCAGAAGACCAGTCGGCTGGTATCAAGAACCTTTCGACAATGCAAAGTAAGGCATATTATCAGAAGCGTCCAAACCTTTCGGTGGTAATTTTATGTATCATCTGAAAACTGTGCGGATTAGTTAAATTATGAGTATATCACTTAACGTCAGCAAATGAATAATCCCCACCTGCATTGCTACAAGTGGGGAATTATTAGCTTACTTACCAAACACGTACTTCACAACCTTAGTATTAGCCTTGTTCTCATTAACGAAGTCTCGTTCAATATAAATATCTGTCACCTTCATAGAATCATCTATGTGGTTGAGTGCTGCATGAACGATGTATTTGTCTATGCCTACTTTGTTGAGAGCGATAGTAGCCCATGAGTGCCGGGCTGCATAGTATTCCAAATCATCTACTTCTAATATTGCTCCAATCTCTTTTAGACCGTAATTGATAGCCTTGTTAAACGTCTTTTCATCCCCATAATATTGATAGAAGTTAAATAGACGTTTGCCTGTGCTGTCTTTGTACTTATCAATGAGAGGTTGCACTATCTTAGGAATATCTACCATCATCTTTGCACCATCCAATCTGCGAGCTTTGGTCTTAGTTCTGTTATAGATAATAGTGTTCCCTCTCATTTCAGTAGCATTGTAAAGGTCTGCTGAATTGATTCCCATAAGACAGAATGATAGAATGAAACAATCCTTAGCCAAATTATAGCGACACGTGGATTTATAGCCTTTCTTCACGTCTTTATAAGGTAGCTTCCACACCTTTTTAATGATGTCTGCTGGAATGGCTCTCTTACGGGTAGCTTCCTGTTTAGGTATCTTGAAGTCCTCAAAGGGTGAGTTGGGAATAAGAATGAGATTCTTGTCTTTCTTATTGAACTTGCGTTTAGCTTCATTGAACAGCTTCCTGATGCTTACCAAGTAGAGGGAAAGGGTGCGGTTAGAGGTGACACGTTTACCCTGCTGCATCAGTTTCTTGGTACGTGCATCACGTTCTCCAATCAAGAATGCTTTGAACTGTTCCAAGAAGTCTAAGGTGATAAGATTTATGTCCAAAGTCTCTTTGCCTATGAAACGGACTAAGGCATTAAGGGCAGAAGTATAATTGGGCGCACCTTTAATAGTGGTAGAAGCTATCCACTCACGACTGAACTTTATAAAGTCAATGGTTTGTTGCTTCTGATGTTCACCGTCCAGATAATCCATTATATCTTCAATGGTGTAATTGTTTAACTCAACTTGGAGTTGTGAACATTTCTCTTGATAATCTCTGATTAGACGTTCAACTTTACCTTTCAAAGGTGATGAGGACTTGATTTTGAAGTCTTTAGTCAAATCCTTTTGGGTGGCGAACAGACTTGTAGAAAGCCTTTTCATGCGTCTGTCAAGAGTGAATCTAAGGCGAATGGTGAAACACTCGTTGGATTGTCTTTTAGTCTTAACGACTTCTGCGTTGATAGTCAGCATATTGTACACTGTTTAATCGGTGAAACAATAGTGAAACAACAGCTATATATTAGGGCTAAATCAACCAAGAGCAACAGATTCATATCTGGAGGGTCTGCAAACAAAAAAGGCTCCATTCTGTTAAGAATGAGCCTTTTAGTTTGTGGACCAGCCTGGGCTTGAACCAGGGACCTCCAGATTATGAGTCTGTTGCTCTAACCAACTGAGCTACAAGTCCGAGCTATGTGGATTTCTCCTTAGCAGGTGCAAAAGTAGAACATTTCTCTGAGATTTGCAAAGAATCGAACCCAAAATTTGATAAAAAGATTTAATTCACTTATTCGTAAGGATTTAAATTGTACTTTTGTGCTCCACTAATTAATTGAGAATAGCCGTATGGCACATACAAAACAAGAAACAGCCCTGACAGGGTTGACAAATAAAGAAGTTCTTGAAAGTAGGGAGAAATTCGGAATGAATCTCCTGACACCCCCCAAACGCCCTTCTATGTGGAAACTTTATCTCGAAAAGTTCCGCGACCCGGTGATACGCATCCTTCTCGTTGCAGCATTCTTTTCGCTGGTCATAGCTGTTATCGAAGATGAATATGCCGAAACAATCGGAATATTCTTCGCTATATTTTTGGCGACAGGCATCGGATTCTATTTTGAATATGATGCAAACAAGAAATTTGATTTGCTAAATGCTGTAGGTGAAGAAACTCCCGTCACGGTCATGCGCAACGGCAAAATACAAGAGATTCCGCGTAAAGATATCGTCGTGGGAGATATTGTCATATTAAATACCGGTGAAGAAGTGCCGGCAGACGGCATCTTGTTGGAAGCCATTTCTATGCAGATTAATGAATCCAATCTGACTGGAGAATTAATGGTGAACAAAACTGTCAATGAAGAATTGTTCGATGACGAGGCCACTTATCCCAGTAACACCGTCATGCGTGGGACTACAGTAGTGGACGGTCACGGCATGATGCGCGTAGAGCACGTAGGCGATGCGACAGAAATCGGCAAAGTGGCTCGCCAAGCGACCGAGCAGAGTCAAGAACAGACTCCCTTGAATATTCAATTAACAAAATTAGCCGATTTTATCGGCAAAATCGGATTTACCATTGCCACGCTGACCTTTATTGTCTTCACAGCCAAAGACCTTTACGGATATTTGAGTATGAATGAAATAACCGGTTGGCAGCAATGGATGCATATCGCACGTATTGTTTTAAAATACTTCATGATGGCCGTTACACTAATAGTGGTTGCCGTCCCCGAAGGCTTGCCGATGAGTGTCACACTCAGCCTTGCACTGAACATGCGCCGTATGCTGAAGACAAATAACCTTGTCCGCAAGATGCATGCCTGCGAAACAATGGGTGCCATCACCGTCATCTGTACAGACAAAACCGGCACTCTGACACAAAACCTGATGCAAGTGCATGAAGCAAAACTCGACGCTTCCAAAGCAGACTTGATAGCAGAAGGCATCAGTGCCAATTCTACGGCTTTTCTGGAAGAGGCAGAGACCGGAAAGAAACCTTCCGGTGTAGGAAACCCTACTGAAATCGCCTTGTTGTTATGGCTTAACGAGCAGGGAAAGAATTATATGGAACTGCGCGAAAAAGCAACAGTCGTCAACCAGCTCACATTCTCCACCGAACGTAAATATATGGCTACTCTGGTCGACTCTCCCATCCAGCAAAAAAGAGTGTTATATATAAAAGGTGCACCCGAAATTATAATGGGCAAATGCAACCTGAGCCCTGATGCCATTGCACAGTATAACGCTGACCTGCTGGCCTACCAAAACAAGGCCATGCGTACTTTAGGATTGGCTTATAAATATATCCCCGAAGGAACCGGAGAGGATTGTGCCGAATTGGTGAACGAAGGCGAAATGGATTTTCTCGGTATCTTCGCCATCAGTGACCCCATTCGTCCCGATGTGCCCGAGGCAGTCGGCAAATGTCAGTCAGCCGGTATCGGTGTGAAGATTGTAACCGGCGACACTCCGGGTACTGCTACCGAGATTGCTCGTCAGATAGGATTATGGAAGCCTGAAGACACGGAACGCAACCGAATCACAGGAGTGGAATTTGCCGCCTTGAGCGACGAAGAAGCACTCGACCGTGTACTTGACTTGAAAGTGATGAGCCGTGCCCGCCCGATGGACAAGCAACGCTTGGTGCAGTTGCTCCAGCAAAAAGGTGCAGTAGTTGCCGTTACCGGTGACGGAACCAACGATGCCCCCGCCCTCAACCACGCACAAGTGGGTCTCTCGATGGGAACGGGAACTTCCGTAGCAAAAGAAGCCAGTGATATTACATTGCTGGATGATTCTTTCCACAGTATCGCCACTGCCGTCATGTGGGGACGTTCGCTCTACAAAAACATTCAGCGTTTCATCGTCTTCCAGCTGACAATCAATGTAGTGGCATTGGCAAGTGTATTGCTCGGCGCTTTCCTAGGCACTGAGCTTCCGCTGACTGTCACTCAAATGTTATGGGTAAACCTCATTATGGATACTTTTGCAGCCATGGCACTGGCCTCCATACCACCCAGCCCCGATGTCATGAACGAGAAACCGCGCAAAACCAATGACTTTATCATCACCAAGGCCATGCGCAACAATATATTAGGCGTAGGACTTGCATTTTTGGTCATCCTGATGTCACTCATCGTAGGTATCAGGCAGCTTCCTGCCTCACAAACAGAGTGGGCTCTTACCTGTTTTTTCACCATTTTCGTGATGCTTCAGTTTTGGAACCTGTTCAATGCCAGCGTTTTCGGAACCAATCATTCTGTATTTAAAGATTCACGCCATGCACTGGGCATGCTTAGTGTAGCGGTTATCATATTGATAGGCCAGATATTCATTGTCGAATTCGGAGGAAAAGTATTCCGCACCGTGCCGCTGAGTCTGACCGAATGGATTATAATCATCGCCGCTACCTCTTTAGTGTTGGTGGCAGGTGAAATTTACCGACTGATAAAACGGTTGCAAGCAAAAAAGTAAATTAGGTAAAAGAGCATAAAGAGTTATGGACAGTAAAATTAAGAATGTTATTTTCGATTTAGGCGGGGTATTGGTTAACCTTGATTTTGATAGTTGCCTGAATGCATTTCGCACTGCAGGATTCGCCGACATAGAAGAACAAGTTCGCCAAATGCAAGGCAACGGAGTGTTTTCCCGGTTTGAATTGGGAGAAATTTCTCCCGAAGAGTTTAGAGACGCTATCCGCAGAGAGGCTGACGAATCGTTGACCGACCGCAAGATAGATGATATGTGGAACCTGATGTTGCTGAATATTCCCCGCGAAAAGCTGGAATTACTGTTGGAACTACGCGAACGCTATATGGTTTACCTGCTTAGCAATACTAACCAAATTCATTGGAATTATGCCGGCGAAGAAATGTTCAACTACCGGGGCTTTCGTGCAGATGACTTCTTTGAAGACACGTTTCTCTCTTTCAAAATGCATTTAGCCAAACCAGATAAGGCTATCTATGAGAAAGTAATGAAGGAGGCAAACATTCTTCCCGAGGAGACGTTCTTTATAGACGATTCAGAAGCTAACTGCCGGGCAGCCGCGGCACTTGGCATTCAAACTCATCACTACCGCATCGGCGAAGATTTAAGTTTATTATTCGAATAATGAAAATTATATCAGGCATAAACCATCCAACCCTTTCCCCATCGGTTGCCACCATCGGCTTTTTTGATGGGGTGCATCGCGGACATCGTTTCCTCATTGATCAAGTAAAGGAAATGGCTGCAAAGGAAGGATTATGTTCTGCATTAGTCACCTTTCCGGTACATCCCAGACAGGTGATACAAACCTCCTATTGCCCCCAGCTCCTCTCCTCTCCCCAAGAGAAACTGGAATTGCTGGAAACGACAGGCGCTGATTATTGCATCCTTCTTCCCTTTACGCATGATTTATCATTGCTTTCCGCACGCGAGTTCATGCAGTTGTTACGCGACCGATTCAATATCCATATACTGGTAATCGGTTATGACCACCGCTTCGGGCAC
>ERZ779902.625-NODE-625-length-15087-cov-1.576903_pt1 | contig 15087 bp, 8 predicted proteins | sample MGYA00511350_ERZ779902 | MGnify/ENA primary metagenome ERZ779902 (study PRJEB29588, sample SAMEA2146908) | human gut metagenome | biome: human gut; feature: human-associated habitat; material: faeces | place: Denmark | collected 2008/2010 ...
AAGAACTGGAATTATGTAGGTGCATTGGATCTTGAATTCGAGCGCGGAAGAAATACGTTTTGGGCTCCTCATGTAGTGTATGATAAAGGAGTATACCATTTGTTTGTCACCTATATCCAGGGAGTGCACGAGTCATGGTCGGGGATAGGCAAGATAGCTCATTATTCAAGTCGTAATTTGTGGAACTGGGACTTCTGCGGATTGATACCTTTGGCCGATGCAGACCCGTTGCTGGATGCCACGGTTTATAAGAAACCGGATGGAAAATGGGGGATGTGGTATAAGAATTCGCGTATAGGCTATACGGTGGAAGCTGTAAGCGACGATTTGTATCATTGGACGAACGTACCGGGCATTACGATTGGTGATGTTCCTCACGAAGCGCCTTTTGTGTTCTATTATAAAGAATATTACTGGATGCTGATAGACCAGTGGAATGGCTTTGGAGTGTACCGCTCAAAGGATGCTGAGAAGTGGGAGAAGCAAAGCGTTATATTGGGAAGCAGAGGGGAGCGCAAAGATGACAATGTCCGTGCCAGTCATCCGGGAGTGGTGGTGACCGGAGATAAGGCGTATGTCTTTTATTTCACCCATCCGGGATGGGAGAAAGAGGGAGGCTGGGGCGACGAGACCGGAAAGCTGGATGAAGCTGGTGTGTTGCCTTATATCTATCGTCGTTCGTCGATACAAGTAGCTGAATTGAAGGTAGACAGAAACGGAATAATGGGAAGCGATAGAAATGCCCCTTTTGATTTCTACTTACCTGATGGGTTGAACTAAACTTGATTAAAAACAGAATATTGAAAGAATAACCATGAAAACATTCTTATTATCAATTGTAATAGTATTCACCTGCTCTGTATGGGCAGTAGGACAGAATAACAGAAAACTACTTCCCGAATTATTAAAAGAAGGTAGTATTGATACGTATGGACTTGAAAAAGTTTCCGGAGGCAAGACGTTGCATTGGACGGCAACCCGGCAGGGGGCGAGCGTGACTTTTTCTTCGGGAGAAACGGCCTGGGACTTCTCCCCTTTTGTACATTTAGTTTGTGAAGTCCAGAACCTGGCAGATCATGAGTTATTCGTGGAGTGCCATTTGGATGGCGATTATTGGAGTACAGGTGCGGGGTATGTACCTGCACGGAGTACGAAAAAGATTGAAACTCTGATTTTACGCAAAGAATATTCAAAGCAGCAATTGGAATTGTTTCCCAAAATGAATGGGTTACCCGGTGGTGCTACAAGATTGTGGTGTGGTTATCGTCCGGAATCTATCCATCGTTTTTCCTTGGACTTTCCCCGTATTCAGTCGGGAGATGAGGTCGTGGTGAAGAATGTGATGCTGACCATTCCTTATAAAGAATACTCAGGCAAGGAATATGAAGATTTACTTCCATTTGTGGATGAATTCGGGCAATATGTTCATAGTCGTTATCCTGGTAAGATATCTGGTGTCGGAGAAATAGTGAAAGCGGATAAAAGAGAGGAACAGGATATGAAAAATTATCCGGGCAATAAAAGCTGGGATATTTATGGGGGGGTGGGCAAAGGGACCTCAATTGGCTGCTACCGGACATTTTCGCGTAGAGAAATATCAGGGTAAATGGTGGTTGGTTGACCCGCAGGGATATCTGTTTTGGTCGCATGGCATCACTTGCGTAGGTGGAGGAGACGAGACGAATGTCAAAGGGCGTGAGAAGTTTTATCGTCCCTTGAATCTCCCGGCTTCGGTGGATTCATCTTTGTTTGTTTCTGAGCGTAACGACAGGAAAGAGCTTTCTTATTGGAAACTGAATATGTATCGGAAATGGGGTGCTGATTATAAAACCAAAATGATTGATAAGGCAAACCGACGGTTAAAGAGTTGGAATATTAATACCATTGCAAACTGGTCTAATGAAGAGGTGATCCGTACAAGAAAGATTCCTTATACGGCAGTAATCCATACGCAATATGGGCATTTCATACAAGATCCGTTCTCACCGGAATTTCGGAAAGGTCTTGAACGGACCATTGCCGGCTCATCAGCTGCCAATGATGAATGGTGTATCGGATACTTTGTTGATAATGAACTGGGTTGGGGTAATAATACTTATCTGGCTATTTTGGCTTTACAAGGGAGATATCCTTATGCGAAGGAAGTGTTCAAGAATCGTTTGATTGAGAAATATGCATCCTTGGCTGAACTGAATACTATTTGGGGAAGTGAGTTCGCTACTTGGGAAGATTGGATGAAAAATGATTCAGTCTATGCCGGGGCTACAAATGATTTGATTGACTTCACAAGTCATATGGCGAATGCTTATTTTCGTTCTGTCAAAGAAGCATTAAAAGCAAAAGCGCCTCACAAACTGTATTTGGGTTGCCGGTTTAATTATGGAGACTTTGCCGGGAATGCCGTGCAACAATGGATTGTAGATATCGCAGCCAAATATTGTGATGTTGTAAGTTTCAACAGGTATACTTATTCGGCATATTCGCTTCGGCCTTCCAAGGATCGTGATTTTCCGATGATAATCGGTGAGTTCCATTTCGGAGGGTTGGATCGTGGTCTGCTGCATGGCGGGTTACGTTATGGAGGCAGCCAGGAGAACCGGGCTGACTTGTATAAACATTATGTGCAGGATGCCGTGATGAATCCTTATCTGGTTGGTACACACTGGTTCCAATACAATGACCAAGCTGTAACCGGGCGCGGAGATGGAGAGAACTATCAGATTGGTTTTATTAATGTATATGATGCTCCCAACTGGGAACTGATACGTGCTGCACGTTCGGTTGGTGAGACGATGTATGAACTTCGTAGTAAATAAAATATAATATCATGAAAATAGAGAAATACTTTTATGGCGTGTGTGCCTTGTGCTTGTTACTGTCCTGCCAGCAAGCGGCAAAACAAGTAGATACTCCGGTTTTACCGACAAAACCTTTTGAAATGGGGGAGGTCGTTATAACTAAGGGACCTTTTAAACATGCGGAGGAAAAGGAGACTGCTTATCTGCTGGAATTGGAACCGGACCGTTTTCTTAGTGGATTCCGCTCAGAAGCCGGATTGGTTCCTAAAGCTCCTAAATATGAAGGATGGGAAAGTCTGGGAGTAGCCGGACAGACATTGGGGCATTATTTATCAGCTTGTGCCATGTACTATGCAACTTCGGGAGATGAACGTTTCCTGCAAAGATTAGAATACACTATTAATGAACTGGATAGTTGCCAACAGGCAAATGGTGATGGTTATCTGGCGGCTACACCGGATGGTAAAAGGATTTTTAAGGAGGTTTCGGCTGGAAAGATATATTCACAGGGATTCGACCTGAATGGAGGCTGGGTACCTCTGTATGTAATGCATAAAGTTCTGGCCGGCCTGATTGATACTTATCAATACGCTCATAATGAGCGGGCATTGGCTGTTGCCGAAAAATTGGCCAATTGGATGTATGGTACCTTTCAGCATCTTACAGAAGAACAAATGCAGAAAGTGTTGGCATGTGAGTTTGGTGGCATGAATGAGGCATTGGCTAATTTATATGCTTGTACAAAGAATGAAAAGTTCCTGGCTTTGGCTCAACGGTTCGATAATCATAAAGCTATCATGGATTCCTTAGCGGTGGGAGTGGATGATTTGGAAGGAAAGCATGCCAATACGCAGGTACCTAAGATTATAGGAGCCGCACGCCTGTATGAATTGACTGGTAGTAAGCGTGATTCTGCGATTGCTTCTTTCTTTTGGCATACGGTGGTACAGAATCATTCTTATGTGAACGGAGGTAATAGTGATGGAGAACATTTTGGAACCCCCGGACAATTGAATGAACGCTTAAGCACTTCCAATACAGAAACGTGCAACACTTATAATATGCTGAAACTGACGCGGCATTTATTTTCCTGGCAGTCGCTTCCTGAGTATAGTGCTTATTATGAGAGAGCCGTGTTCAATCATATTCTGGCTTCTCAGAATCCGGATGATGGAATGTGAACTTACTATACGCCTTTGATTTCCGGTGGTAAGAAAGGTTATTTGTCCCCTTTTCAATCATTTTGCTGTTGCAGCGGATCCGGTATGGAAAATCATGTGAAGTATGGTGACTTTATTTATTCTGAAGGCAGTGATTCCAGCCTTTGGGTGAATCTGTTCATCCCTTCGCAATTGAATTGGACGGACCGGAAGATGATTGTTACCCAGGATACGGATATCCCTTCTTCTGATAAAACTGTGCTGACAGTTAAAACAGAAAAACCACAGTCTGTTATATTCCGTCTACGCTATCCGGAATGGGCGGAGTCCATGCGTATCAGAGTGAATGGAAGTTCTGTTTCATTTGAGGCTTCTAATAATAGCTATGTTTCTATTGAGCGGGAATGGAAAGATAATGATAAAATAGAAATTACCTTTAAAATAAAGTTTTATACCGTATCTATGCCTGATAATGAAAAACGGGTGGGTATTTTCTATGGACCGGTTTTGCTGGCTGGTGAGTTGGGGACGGAGGAACCTGATATGGAAAAAGATATTCCGGTGTTAGTAACCAATAATCAGCCAGTGGACAAGTGGTTGGAGAAGGTATCTGATAGTCCTTTGCGATTTAAGACAAAAGGGGTTGGAGAACCGAAAGATATGTCTTTAATTCCTTTCTATGGGATGCATCATCAACATTATATGGTCTACTGGGATTTGTTTACTACTGAAGAATGGAAGGATATGCAGGAAGCCTATAAAAATGAATTAAAGCGGTTGCAGGATCTGGATAAGATAACGGTTGACTACGTTACTTTAGGTGAAATGCAACCGGAGAGAGATCATAATTTCCGTGGGGAGGGTATTGGTAATGGTGTTTCGCACCGGAAAAAGTGGAGAGCGGCCTGGATTGGTGGTTGGTTTGAATTTGATATGAAGGTTTTGCCCGATGTTCCTCAGGATTTACATGTCACCTATTGGGGAGGCGAAACGGCTCATTTGGAATTTGATATTTATGTAGACGGTAAGGTACTGGCCAGGCAACATCTTTATCAGAATAAACCGAATCAGTTCTTTGAAGGAGTATATTCGTTGCCGGAGCATTTCTGGAAAGGTAAGGAAAAGATAACAATCCGTTTTAAAGGCGTACCGGGTAACTGGACAGGAGCAATCTATAATGCGCGTATAGCAAAACATGAGTAGGTATGAAAGTGAAAAGAACATTAAAGATGATAGTCGGCTGCCTGCTGATTACAAACCTGTGTTGGGCAGGAATCACCCAGGAAGGTGACACACTTCCTCCCGGAGTTGTAATACATAATGCACCGGCGATATCTCATGAATATATAGGATCACCCAGCATTGTTATCATGCCGGATGGTACTTATATTGCTTCACACGATTATTTTGGCAAAAAGCTTTCGGATACTTATATCTATAGGTCCGGGGATCGTGGTAATTCCTGGACTCCGATAGCCAAACTGGAATCTCTGACTTGGGCTACACTATTTAACCGTGGCAAAGAGTTGTATCTGATAGGTATATCACCTAAGGTTACAATGGGGTATGGAGATTTTGTAGTTCGTAGGTCATTGGACTTTGGGCGCTCCTGGACAGAACCTAAAGATGAAAAGTCCGGGCTTATCCGATGTGGCTTTTATCACTGTGCTCCGGTCCCGGTAGTTCGTCATAAAGGAAAATACTGGCGTGCTATGGAAAATATGGGACAAGAATGGGGCTGGGGACCTTTCTCCGCTTTGATGACTTCAATTTCCTGTGAAGCCGATCTGCTGGACGCCGGACAGTGGAATTTTAGTAACGAGATACGATATGATTCGTCGTGGAAAGAAGGAGCTACCGCATGGTTGGAAGGCAATGCGGTAGTAACCCGAGAGGGAGAAGTCAAAGATATCCTGCGTGTGGCCTATGGACCGGATGACGTGGCTGCAATGACTTCTGTTTCAGAGGACGGTAAGATTATGACTTTTAATCCGGAGAAAGATTTCATTAAACTTCCGGGAGCGGGCAAGAAGTTCACCATTCGCTATGATAAAAAAAGTAAGAAGTATTGGACGTTATCCAATTTTATATTGGAAAAAGACCGGCACAATATAGATGGTGGTGCTATACGTAACACACAGGTTTTGATGTGCTCGGATAATTTGACGGAGTGGTGTATCAAAGATACGGTGCTGACATGCGATCAACCGGAATTGTATGGCTTTCAATATGTCGACTGGCAATTTGATGGAAAAGACATTGTTTTTGTCTCCCGTACGGCTTGGAGAGATAAAACCGGAAATCCACCCCGGCAACATGATGCTAATTATATGACTTTTCATCGTATTCGGAACTTTCGTGCTTTCAGTAAGAAATAAGGAAATAATAATTAAAGAATAAAAGTATGATAAAGAATCTGTTTTGTTTTTTGATCTGTATATGGCAATGCTTGCATGTTCCGGCGCAATTCCCCGAAACCGATTTTCAGTTATCGGTTGAAAATCCTTTCTTCTCTGATAAGAAGTGGGGAGGTGCTGCTGATCCGGTGATGGTGTGGAACGAACATTATAAGGAATGGTTCGTATATTATACACAAAGGAGAGCCTACTATGACGGTCAGGGAGTAGAGTGGATGCATGGAAGTTCTATTGGTATAGCTTCTTCTAAAGATGGTAAAGAGTGGAAGTATAGGGGTACTTGTGTAGGAGATGAAAATTTAACCAATAAAAAACATACGCAGACTTGGTGGGCACCGGAAGTTATTGTACAGGATGGCTTAATGCATATGTTTGTTACTTTTGTTCCCGGGGTATACCAGGATTGGAATGCAAAGCGGTTTATCAAACATTTTACGAGTAAAGAGGGGATGAGATGGAAATATCAGTCAACTCTTTCATTATCCACGGAACATTGCATTGATGCGGGAGTATGTAAGGTGAGGGATAAGTGGTTATTATGGTACAAGGATGAGGCCAATGATAATCATACTTGGTTTGCAGAGAGTACCGATCTCTATCATTGGGACGTGGTTGGACCAGCTATTACAGACTGCGGACATGAAGCACCGTTTGTGTGGGAATATGATAATAAATATTGGATGATAGTGGATGCTTGGGATAAGAGGCTTCGTATTTACTCTTCGGAAAATGGTCGTGATACTTGGACATATTCTTCAACAATAATCGGTTCTCATCCTGCTATTTATTTAATAAACGGCAAATTTATTTTCTTGTGTCACGGGTCGGCTGGGAAAGCTCGTTTGAACAGTGATAGGGAAACGGCATTATACATAGGAGAATTATTGTATGAAAAAGGGCGTTTTATCCATTCGAATTAATTTCAATATGCCTGTTTATACTGAACCTATTCCTGATAATTCCATAAGATGACTACAAAATATAATTCTTGGAAAAACGTTAGGATGACTTGTGTTTTTCTTTATATTGAGTAGGTGAACACCCCATGTATTGCTTAAACACCGTACTGAAATAGCGGGAAGTTGAGAACCCTGTCTGGTCTGCAACTTCAACGATGCTGAGCGCGGTATGAGTAAGCAGCCAGGCACTCCGTTCTATTCGTAGTTTGGTGATATAATCATTAGCCCCCATCCCCGACAATGCTTTCAGCTTGTTGTAAAGGCCTGCACGGCTGATACCCAATTCCGTACAAAGGAACGGTATCCCCATTTGCTGGTTATCCAGATTTTCGGAGATCAGTTTATTCAGGCGATTGAGGAATTTCTCATCGGCCGAGCTGAATGTACTTTCCTGTGGCAGGGGGAGTGGTCCGGCTTCAGCATAACGTGTCCGTATCCGTTCGCGATTCTTCAGTTGGCTTTGGATAACGGTATAAAGTATGTCTACTTCGAAAGGCTTGGTCAGGTATGCATCCGCTCCGTTCTTGTAACCGAATAACTGACTTTCCTCATCATTGCGGGCTGTAAGCAGGATAACGGGGATATGGCTGATTCCCAAGTCCTCTTTGATATGCTTACATAATTCATAGCCATTCATGCGTGGCATCTGAATATCGCTGACTACAATTTCCGGTGAAGATTCATGGCAGATACGCAAGGCTTCTTCACCGTCATAAGCTATCCGGATTTCTTTGAACTTACTTTTAAGGGCGGAGAATAGATAATCTGTCAGATCTTTGTTATCATCCACGATAAGCAACGTACAGTTTTGGGTATCCTCTTTGTTTTGCATATCGCTTGGGATGCTTTCGACTTCCTGGGTGGGAGCCAGTAACTCATTCAAATAGGCTTGGGGTTGCAGAGTAACCTTTCCCGGTTGTATGTCTCGCGGCAGTTCGAACCAGAAGGTAGAACCGGACATATCTCCATGGTCATAGGCACCTATACTTCCGCCATGTTGCTCTGCAAGAATTTTAGAGTAGGAGAGGCCGATACCTGTTCCGGGGCGGCTATTGTTGCCTTGATAGAAACGGATGAACAAGTTGTTTATATCCACATCTTTCAATCCGGGACCTTCATCGGAAACAGAGATGCGCACACGGCTCTTATCGTCTGACAGGCTGGTAGTGACACGGATCAGACTGTTCTCAGGGCTGTACTTCAACGCATTGATCAGCAGATTTATTAATATAGTAGTACATTTCTCTTTATCAAAGCAAAGAGTATCTACTTCCGGTCCGGGACTATATAAGATGGAGATGTCTTTTAACTGGGCTTCCGGTCTGAAATCTGTTATAAGTTGTTCTATCCATGGAGTTAACTCCACAGTTCCTACATTCAGGGTACTTTGTCCTACCTCCATTTTGCGTACATCCAGCACCATATTCAGAAGGTTCTTCATGCGTCCGGACTGTTTGCTGATGCTTTGGATAACCGGATACTTGTCGTCTTCAGGCGATAATGATTCCAGCAATTGCTTTAATGGGGCGTGTATCAGGGTGAGTGGGGTACGCAATTCGTGATTGATATTAATAAGGAAACGTACTTTCTCTTCATAAACCTGTTGCTCATGTTCCTTCATGGCCCATTTCAATTTGTTTTCCTTGCGATGCAATAGGGAGAAGAATGCCAGTATCACTCCTGAAACTATCAATATGAAACAAATACTGATAAACCAGTTGGATTTGTACCACGGTGGTAAGACTACGAGTTCCAGAATCTGATAATCCTTAGTCCATCCGCCGGTACGAGTACTGCAGGAAGCCATCACTTGGTAAGTTCTTGCAGGCAGTCCGCTTAATGTCAGTTCCGGTTGGTAGGAGTAAATCACTTGCCCTTCCATACCGAGTAAAGTATAACGATACATCGGTTTGCGGAAGATATCTTTGTCGTGGGCAATGATTTTAATGGTGATGGGCTTACTTTGTTCTTCTACTTTTAGTCTTCGTCCGGTGCTCATTAGGGCATTCATACGTTCTCCGCCTACCAAAACGTCTGCCAGTTCAAGAATTGGAGGGGCGTTTGGTTCGTTAGGGAGTTGCTTGTTGATACAAAGCAGTCCGTTGACACCTCCCATATAGATATCGCCTTGCGTGGAAAGTAAACGGGGCTTCTCCAGATACTCGTTCAGAATGATTCCATCTGACTCCCCGTAAAGAATGAACTCTCCTTCTTGAATTAGGTGAGCGAATAGTTTACTGTCTGCTCCTATCCATACACGTCCCCGCTGATCGCAAATTAGTGAATTAATTTCATTGATCAGACTATTGGGAATATTGATGCATTGCTTTTTTTCCATGGAATAATAACTGAGCCCATAATTGCTTCCTATCCAGAAAATCCCGTTTTCATCGGCAGATACAGAATTGAATATGGTATCACCTTTGCAACTGTATAAAGTTTCTAGCCGGTTGTTTCGGGAATCGATCCGGTAAATCCGTTTGAAATCATGCAGATAGGAGACGAAACCGTTCTGGCATATAGGCAGGAGCGTGCCGACGACATCTTGGGCAGGTTTGTCCAGAGGAATAGGTGTGAAGTCTTTCCGGGTTAGGTGGTAGCTATAAGGCATTTCGGATAGCAATAATATCGTTTCCGGTGTGTTCCGGAATACATTAACCGTTTTTCCCCGTTTGCATAAGAGGGTATTTATACTATCGTTGATGGTAATAAGTGGTTGGTAGTTTTCAGTTTGTTTATCAAAAAAGAATAACCCTTTGCTGAATAAAGAAACCAGAAGATATCTCTGATCTACCCCTGTGATGGAAGATACTTTATCTCCCCAGGTAGAGAGTACATGGTGGAATTTCTTAGTGACAGGATCAAGGCGGTTGATTCCGCCACCATCTGTTCCAATCCATATGTCTTCTTTTTCATCTTGGTAGATGCTGAGGGTCGACTTTTCACTGAGTGCGTATTCAAATCCGGGCAATGCATCCGAATATATCTTCATTCCCGCTTCTTTGATGTGTATTAAGCCGGCACGCACACTGCCTGCCCACATATTATTATTGGAGTCAGTATATAAGTAAAGGATTGAATTCGCAGGTAGTGAGTATGGATCTCCGGGAACTCGCACAAGAACAGACATCGTATCATCCTTGGGGTTCAGAATATAGATACCGGACCCATCCGTACCCACCCATATCTGTCCGTCACGTTCGGCTAAAGAAAGTATGACATTGGTCTGCAATCGGGAGTTTGTGGTATCATAAGAGTGAAGAAGCTTACCGTTCCGGTCGTAGCACTTCACACCCTGATGGTAAGGAGCCACCCATATATTCCCGTTTTTGTCGATAAGAGTGGCTATCAGTTCGTTACTTTCGAAAGGTACGGGATGGGTCTGACCTGTCGGGAGATCAATGAGTAGTGCACGACTCCATCGGTTGGTGCACATCAGGGTATGATCGTCCCATTTCTGGAGGCTGGTAATATTATACTTATTATTAGTGAGGGCACACAGGAATCTGATTTGGTGATTGGCATAGTCATACTTATATAATTTGCCGCTTCCACCGAATAATACACCATCTTCCCAAGGACAAATGGAGGTAGCTATTACCGGATTATTATCCTCATCGCGTGCCTGCCGGAATTCATCTTCCTGATAATTGTAGTAGAAAAGCCCTTTGGGAGTAATGGCCCAAATGGTATTTTCTTTGTCTTCAATGATGTGAGTGATATTATCGTGGAGGTATTTCCTGAGTTCGTAGCCATCGAAGCGTCCGATACCTGATCTTGTTCCAATCCAGACATACCCTTTTTCATGGCTTACTACCAGACAGCGAACCGAAGAAGACAGGCCATTTTGGGTACTTATCTGTTGGAAAGCATATTGAGTATTTCCTGCCATCTTGTATGAAAAGGATAGTAGCAGGGATAATAGTAATGTGGTTAACAGGGCTTTTCTCATGGGTATTGTGGATAGGTTGGAGCAAAAATACTCTTTTGTTGCGAACCGCACAATACAATTTGCAGGAAATTACTTGGAAATAAGCTCCAAATTTGTCTACTTCGCCTCCAGTTTTGACTATTATTTGTTTTTGCTGTCCGGATAGTCAATTTTGGACCTTGAAATAGTGAATCTTGTACAGACGCTCCTTTACTATCGTTTTACATTTGCATCACAAATCAATGTTAACGATAGTTTATAACTAATTTAAATTTAATTCTATGAGACAGAAATTATTGAATGTATTTCTGGTATGCCTGCTCTGTTTGACATCTACTGCCGCTGCTTTGGCACAGCAAACGATTAAGGTGACAGGTAAAGTGATTGACAGCACCAATGAAGGTGTACCCGGTGTCAATGTACAAGTAAAAGGAGGGGCTTTAGGAACCATTACCGATGTAAATGGTAACTATAAGATCGATGTTCCCAACTCTAAATCCGTATTAGTATTTTCTTTTATCGGTTATGAAACGCAGGAAGTCCCTGTGGGAAACAAGACCGTAATAAATGTATCATTGAAAGATGATACGCAAGTGTTGGATGAAGTAGTGGTAGTGGCCTACGGTACAGCCCGTAAAGGTGATGTAACCGGTGCGTTAACCAGCCTGCGTCCTGATCCGAACGATGCGGCTAAGGCTACTTCTCTTGATAACTTATTGTCCGGTAAAGTGGCAGGTCTGGTCGTTAACTCAACTTCTTCGGCTGTTGGTTCCGCTTCTTCGGTTACGATTCGTGGTGCCAGTTCACTCCGTGGTGACAACCAGCCGTTGTATGTTATTGATAATGTGCCGCAAGCTTCTACCGGTGAGTTTTCTTCTTCCGGTATCAGTGGAGATTTCCAGATCAATCAAGATCCGTTGTCATCTTTGAACCCTGGCGATATTGAAGATATTACCGTTTTGAAAGATGCTTCTACCGCCATTTACGGTTCGCGTGGTGCCAATGGTGTAATTCTGATTACCACTAAGAAAGGTAAGGCTGGAAAAGCTAAAGTTAACGCTTCGGCTACGTTCACAATTGCCAATACTACGAATCTGTTGGATATGATTAACTTGGAAGAGTATGCTAATTATGCAAATAGCAGAATTCAGGATGGCCTTGTACCATTTCATCTTGTAGGTGACCAGGTAAGATATGTATTCAATGGTTCTTACGACAAATATGATGCTAATAATCCCGAAACTTACAACGTTGTAACCTACCGCAACTGGCAGAAGGAAATCTATACTTCGGCATTCTCACAGAATTATTCTCTATCTTTGAATGGTGGATCAGATAAGATTACCTATTATATATCTGCCAATTTCAAGGACATCAACGGTACGGTAAAGCAAACTTCTTTGAAACAGGGTGACTTACGTGCCAATCTGAGCGCGGAAGTATCAAAAGCTGTAAAGATTGACCTGTCTTTGAGTGGTGCTCTTCGTCAAAATGATATGATGGCGGGCGGTAATACATTGGGAGGAGCTACTGGTGCTATCTCACGTACGGCATTGGACTATGCTCCATTTGAAATGCCGGAAGGTGATCCCAGTTTTAATAATGAGAATAAGACAACTGTTTTCAGTTGGTTGAATGATTATGTAGACGTAACAGATGATAAAACTTTCAAAGCCAGTCTGGACCTGACCTGGAAGATTAACAAGTTCTTCCGTTATAACCTTCGTACCGGTGGTAACCTGAATATTAACGAGCGCAAGCGTTGGTACGGTCTGCAACTTTACCAAGGTATGAACAACCAAGGTTTGCTGGCATTGTCAGACTTGAATAAGAATAATGTTTCCGTTGAGAATATCTTGAATTACAGTACGAAGCTCAAGTCCTTTGCAACTTTGGATGCTACGGCCGGTGTTACTTACGAAGATTATAACTTCCTGAACAAAAATACTACCGCCAATCAATTCACTTTCTTTGAAATGCGTGAGAATGGTCTTCACATGGCAGGTAATGTAAACAATGCCCAACCTATCCAGAAAGACTACCAGTTGGTTTCCTATCTGGGACGTGCTAATCTTTCCATTCTCGACAAGTACTTGATTACTGCTTCTTTCCGTGCTGACGGTTCCAGTAAATTTGCTAAAGGCAATCGTTGGGGATACTTCCCGTCTGCATCGTTGGCATGGCGTATGGAACAGGAAGAGTTTATGAAAAATATCTCTTGGTTGAGCCAGTTGAAGATTCGTGTGAGCTATGGTGTTACCGGTAATCAAAGTATTGATCCGTATTCTACCTTCTCTATGTATGGTTCTAACTCCAATCTTTATTATGCTGATGGTTCCGGTAATGCCCAGACAGCCTTTACGGTAACCAATCTGTCAAATAATAGCTTGAAATGGGAAAAGACAGCTTCATGGAATGCCGGTTTAGACTTCGGTTTGTTTAACTCACGCCTGAGTGGTACTCTCGATGTGTATCAGAAGAAGACTACTGACTTGCTTATTTCCAGAACTCTGCCGGGTTCTGCCGGATTTGCTTCCACCTATTATAATCAGGGAGCAATGAAGAATAATGGTGTTGAACTCTCTCTGAATGCACAGATTATTGATAAGAAAGATTGGAAATGGAGCGTAAGCGGTAACATCGGTTTCAACAAGAGTGAGATTGCCGAGTTGGGACTTCTGCCATCTGACTTTGGTTTTCTAGGTGAGAAAGTAGGATATTATGGTAACTCGATAGGTGACCACTTCGGTGTAGGCCATGTCTTCCTGGAAGGTGAAGCTCCGGGCTTGTTCTTCGGATATGTTACACAGGGTATCGTACAGCCGGAAGATATAACAGAACAAGGTGTGAAATATACCAAAAAAGACGGTACAATTGGTTATTACCAGACATTCAACAAAGTAGCTCCGGTAGCCGGTGATATCAAATTTGTAGATAGCGATGGAGACGGTGATGGAAATGTAAACGACCGTGATGTTATCGGTGATCCGAATCCTGATTTTACCTACGGTTTCTCTACAAATATTTCCTGGAAAAACCTGAGTCTGTCGGCTTCGTTTGCCGGTGTACAAGGGAAAGATATTCTGAATACCAACAACCGCTATGTTAATACTCCGGGAACCAGATCTAATAATCTCACCCGTAAAGCTTATCAGAATATGTGGACAGAAAGTAATCATTCCAATCTGTATCCGAGTTCCACATTCGTTATACAGAACTATGTTATGGACCGTTATGTAGAAGATGCCAGTTATCTGCGTTGTGCCGACATTACTCTGAACTATATATTACCGAAAACATGGATGAGCAAGATTGGTTTCCAGAATGCTTCGGTTTATGCTTCCGTTAAGAACGCATTTATTATCACCAACTATAGTGGCTACGACCCTGATGTAAACTTTTTCGGTTTCGACGGTCTTCGTCCGGGTGTAGATATGGGGGCTTATCCGACTCCGCGTTCGTTTATATTCGGCTTAAACTTGACTTTCTAATATTAAAAACATGAAGAATATGAAAAGATATAAATATTATATACTGTCTTTGGCTGTACTGTGCAGCTTTTCAGCCTGTGACTCTTTACTGAATGAAGATCCCTTATACTCTCAGAACAGCAATATTGTTTTTCAGACCGAAGATAATGCAGAATTAGCTCTGTTAGGATGCTATGGTTATATGTCGGCCCCTAATGCCTACGGACAGATGTGGCAGGAAGCTCCTATTGTAGCTTCGGGTCTTGCATGGGCACAACGTCCTGAGGATTTGAACTCGTTGAATACATTGGCTGCCAATAGTTTGGTATCCTTGGCTTGGGGAGGTATGTAC
>ERZ779902.632-NODE-632-length-15029-cov-3.757179_pt1 | contig 15029 bp, 14 predicted proteins | sample MGYA00511350_ERZ779902 | MGnify/ENA primary metagenome ERZ779902 (study PRJEB29588, sample SAMEA2146908) | human gut metagenome | biome: human gut; feature: human-associated habitat; material: faeces | place: Denmark | collected 2008/2010 ...
AAGCTGAAAGACTAATTACGGTTAGTTTTACTTGATATTTGAGAGTGCCCTGCCTGTTTTGGCGGGGCATTTTTTATTGCAATATCTCCTGTATCTCGGCACTTTTTCCTTTTCGGAGATTTCGGGGGGAGTCTCCGAAGTACTTCCTGCAGAAGTTGGAGAAGTTGGAAAGTGATTCAAAGCCATGTCCGAAGCAGATTTCAGAAATAGACAGATGGTCGTTTTCCAATTGGTAGAGGACGCTTTCTTTTCGTTGTGTTGTCATCCATTCATGAACGGGAACATGGAAAATATCATCAAAGATACGACGAAAAGTGGTGAGGCTATAACCTCCCAGTTGGGCAAATTCTTCCACAGTCTTTACTTTCTTGTAGTTCTGAATGACGAAGTATTGAAATGAAGTAGTGTACTTGGAAAGGGGATGTATGAGAGATGCCAGCTCATAATCGGTATAATAGTGCCCTAGTATAAAGGCAAGTTCTTTACGTTTTAAGGATAGGAGCTCACGGCAGATTTTGGGCTCTGCTAGATAGGTATTGGTGCATACCAGGAAATATTCCAGTGCAGGGACGATTTTCAAAGGTGTATTGATTAGAGGTTCCGGGATGTCATTCATGATATGGTGGTAGCGTTCATCACAAAAGAGTTCCGGTTGGCTGAAACGGTAATAGATACATTCCGTATCCATCATTGCCAATATTTCAATCTTGGCGGTGATAGGCTGTAAAATGAATTCTCCTGTTTTGACGGTAGTTCCTGCATATTCTTCGCTGTTTACCAATATTTCCCCTTTCATTATGAAGAGCATAAAATTGAATTCGCTTCTTATGACAGGGACATGGAATCCTTGTTTATGAAAGACGTGGAATACTGCGTTTTCCACTGATTTAGGACACATTTGACATTTGTCCGTATTTCCATAAAAGACGTTAGGCATTAAAATGGGGGCTTTGGTTTGTGTGAAGGCAAAAATAAGATAAATAATTTGATTTACAATGAATAAGGTGAAATAATGTTATTATTTGTGGTTGGAAGATGAGGTAGGGATGGGGGATAGGGATAAAAGTGCTCCGCAAATGAAAATAGAGTCCGGAAAGGAGGTTGTTTTCATTGCGGAGCTGGAGAGTATGTGAGAGGAAGGTTACTTCCCCAAACAGTTATATACAAGTTGAAAGATTAGTTAATTATTTATTTATAGAAGGAGTACCTCCCTCAGTTAAATCCCAAGAATCAGAGGTGCTGCCTGTTAACTGCAAGTTCTCTCCAGGGCTTAAAACTAATGTATATACAAGTGCTTTACCAGCATCCCAACTATTACTTGTAGGAAATTTTAAAGTCTCTCCTGTTGCTGTTAAATCGTATAATTCTCCACCGTCAGTAATCTCGGCTTTATACTTTATATTGATACTAACATTAGTAAGCTCTTGCGGAATTAACATTAATATACTTTTTGTACTATTGTTGTCTGCTGTATTTGGAGTTATTAATGATTCATTAATAGATTCAGTTTCTGTAACTGCTATTGTTATGTCATCGTCTGGTGCAGATGTTAATAAGGTGTATGTTTGCGATGTAGCATCACTAGCTACCTGCCAAGAACCTAATATGTTACTAGGATTAGTTGCATCAGCTTTATATGTATAAGTTCCTTTATCCTTGGCTGTAACACTAAGCTCGGTTACGGTATATGTTACATTCTTCCCTGTACCTTTGATTTTAAATCCTATTTTTGTTAATGCGTGTTGGAACACTAAATTAGTTGCAGAAGTAGTTGATGTTTGATTCATTTTTTCTGAAACGAGCAAATCCTCTTGAGTTGCAGCAGTTGTTGCTACAGTGTAAGTTAATTGGGGAGCGGCATTTGGTGTAGCTATAGTTGGTGCTTCCCATGTTGCATTATCTGTAGTTAGAGAGTATGCAAAGAAACTTACTTTATCAGTTTTGGGCCAATAAAATGTTTTGTCTGTGACAGCCCAATTCTCACCATTTTTTTCAAATTTTTCTCCGTTAATTAAAGAGTTGAATGAAGAGGTTGCATTTTCAAAGTCGTCAGAGTTGGAATATGCATAGGCTTTAAATTGCGTAAAGTTGGCATTTGTTGTTGTATTCGCTCTTAAAGCTTTACTTACAGCCGTATTAAACTTAATTTCAGCTTTTTGTGCCGGAGCATCAATTTCTTCATTCTGTGAGCAACTTGTGATTGCCAATGCAGCTAGAGCCGCAAATAAAATCTTTTTCATATTCGTATATTTTAAAGTTAATAATTTCATTTGTTCTATATTTTAATTGACAGGTAATATCACATCTTCTTCATCTCCCCAATCATCCACATCACCGCCGATACCTCCGCCTCCCGAAGGAGGAGCTTCCACATCATCCACCACAATCTTTTCATCCTCCGGCAGCTTAATCTCTATTTCCGGAGTTGGAGGATTATGGTCTCCTTCCCCAGGGTCATCTCCGTCATCGGGAGGTTTCACCGCTTCCGTTATTTCTACTTTCGCCTCTTGTTTGGAACCATCCACCCTAACTATAATCAGTTCCAGAAACTGGGTTATATCGGCTCTGGCTTGCGTCAGCTTGGGATGACCGAAACAGGTAAAGCTACCTTTTATGACTCCGTCTCCTTTGCCGGTTTCGCAATAAATGGGAGAAAAGCGGCATACACCTGCATCTTTACCTAAATGATAACATTCTGCCATTCCGGAAACACAGCCAATGACGGACGAAACATTTTTTAACCCTTCTGTCTTTATGGCGAAAGTGTAAGTCGTTACCACTGCTTTGAGTTTCACCTCCAGCGTAGGCAATTCATCCTCTTTCCCGACTTCCACATCGTTCAGAGACAGCATATAAAAATCATCCGGCCCCCATACCATGCTCTCTGTTTCACTGATGCCCAGTCCCGTGCAATGTCCGGTGCACGCCATTATTGTTTCATAACTTCCTTCGTCTTTTACTTGCACCACTTCGGTGTCATAATTGTAAATCACAGCCGAATAATGTCCCGGAGGTACTTTTACTTCTCCACCTTTTGCCGGCAGATACGTATCTATTTTTCTTCCTTGGTCGTCTTTCGGATAAAAAATAACCCTGACGCCTTCCGGCAAATGATTGGTCACCCCTTCCCAGTGGAGCGAAATATTGATTCCCGTGACAGGGTAATCATCCAAAAGAGCGCGACGGCTACATCCCCACATTACCAGTAATGGGGATAAAAGCGCAAGGAATAAAATAGCATGCTCTTTTCATTTTCTTTCTCTCCTTTTGGTTATCAGCCACACCAGCGAGATTTTCGCTTTGGTAGGGCCTATGAAGTTGTATTGTCCGCTACTTGTCCACACCAGTGATTCTTCGTAAGGTGTATATTTCCGATATTTCGTTGTCAGATATCCGATGCCCAGACTGAACTCGAATGCCAGATGCCGTGATACCGGAATGGAATACCCATAACTGAACCCTGCTGCACCATAATATTTCCCTTGATAACCGTCCCCTTTATATTGGAAGTCGTAAATTCCCCCTTCAGCGTATAGCCCGATAAAATGTCCCGTCAATTGGCGGCGCCCGGTGCGGTTGCCCAACCAGAATCGGCTTTCTATGCCGCCCGATAGCAATTGATAACAAATCTCCTTGCTGCTATCAGACCACCAGGGGCATTTGTATTCGGCGTTCAATGACCATTGCCTCCCTATGGGAACTTCTATCTCGATGTTAGGCGCTAACGCTATGTCGTACAATAAATTGTTTTTCACGGCAAGCACTGTCCTGCCGGTACTGTCCTGTTTGGTTTCGTACTCTATTGTCTGTGCATCCATGTTTTGATTCAATAGCCACAAAAGCACGAATATGCTGAATATAGTAGTACGTTTTCCCATGCATCATCTTTTATATGGGGCAAATATAGAAGATATAATCTGAAAAGAAACTTATTAAACGCCCTATTTTGGGGGTTGAAAGGCTCTGTGAAGCGATTGGAAGGATTTTGCAAGTTTTAGGGGAAGATTGTGAGAACAATAACTGGGTAACAGTTTGTTCTTCGGGCTTACCTGCTACGGAATGTTTCATATTCCTTTTTTAACCGCTCCTTTTTTATCGTATTGTTATATTGTGTGCGAAAACGGTTTGTTTTGTGAAATAATACTAAAAGCAAGTCCGATTTAAAGTGAATATTTGGAAGGAATAAGGGTAAACCTTACATTTGTCATGTGATTTTTTTCATAGTATTAGATTTAAGGTTAACAAAGGTTGGAGCAAGGCGTTGCTCCTTTTCCTTTTTATAGACCTACCTTTCACTGATTGTTCCGGTTCTCTCGTCTTTTCTTTCCTTTTTGGGGAGGCTTCACTCCGAATTTTATGTTGTTTTCTCTTACAGAATTAGAAATAATATGTATATTTGTCTGCTAACTAATTTATAATCTGATGAAAAGACACATTGAACTTTTATTTGTCGGGACTGCCCTGAGCTTGCTTTGTGCTTGCGAGCCGGCTGTGAAAGCTCCCGAACCTATTCTTCCGATACCCGAAGCCAAGCAAGTGGAATGGCAAAAGATGGAAACATACGCTTTTGTGCATTTCGGTCTGAATACTTTTAATGACCGTGAATGGGGATATGGAGATTCTGATCCAAAGACATTTAATCCTACGAAACTGGATTGTGAACAGTGGGTGAAAACCTTCGTTGCCGCCGGTATGAAAGGGGTTATCCTTACAGCCAAGCATCATGACGGTTTCTGCCTGTGGCCGACGGGACTGACTGAATACTGCATCCGAAATACTCCTTATAAAGATGGAAAAGGAGACATTGTCCGTGACTTGTCAGAAGCATGTAAAAAGTATGGCATTAAATTCGCTGTCTATCTTTCTCCGTGGGATAGAAATCAGGCTATTTATGGCACACCGGAATATGTGGACTATTTCTATAAACAACTGCATGAGTTGTTGACTAATTATGGCGCTGTGTTTGAAATCTGGTTTGACGGAGCCAATGGCGGCGACGGTTGGTATGGCGGTGCGAAAGATTCACGTACCATCGACCGCAAGACTTATTATCAGTATGACCGCGCTTACGAAATGATTGATAAATACCAGCCTCAGGCGGTGATTTTCTCTGATGGAGGTCCCGGTTGCCGTTGGGTGGGAAACGAGAACGGATTTGCAGGAGCTACCAACTGGTCATTCTTGCGTGCCGGAGAGGTTTATCCCGGTTATCCTAAATATAGAGAATTGCAATACGGTCATGCCGACGGCAATCAGTGGGTAGCGGCAGAGTGTGATGTTTCCATCCGCCCGGGTTGGTTCTATCATCCTGAAGAAGACGACCGTGTGAAGACGGTAGACCAGTTGACAGACCTCTATTATCGCAGTGTGGGCCATAATGCCACTTTATTGTTGAACTTCCCGGTGGATAGAGACGGATTGATTCATCCGGTGGATTCTGCCAATGCTGTTAATTTCCATAAGAATATTCAGAAACAATTGGCACACAATCTTCTGTCGGGTGTCGTTGCAAAGGTTTCGGATGAACGAGGAGGAAAATACACGGCCAAGGCTATGACAGATAATGACTACGATACATATTGGGCTACAAATGACGGTGTGGTTTCGGCTACCGTAGAGTTTGATTTGCCACAGCCGGAGAAGGTGAACCGCATGATGCTGCAAGAATATATTCCTTTGGGGCAGCGTGTGAAATCTTTCGTAGTGGAATATAATAAGGATGGGGAATGGCTTCCTGTCAAGTTGAATGAAGAAACGACGACAGTGGGATACAAGCGTCTCCTTCGTTTTGAGACAGTAACAACCGATAAGCTTCGTGTGAACTTTACGGATGCCCGTGCTTGCCTCTGTATCAATAATGTAGAGGCTTATTATGCAGGAGAAGCCGGTGACGTGTCGTTTGACAGGACAGTGGCGGAAATGAAGAGCTTTCCTTTTACACTAGTCGGTGTAGATGAGGCGGAAAGCAAGAAGTGTGCGGATAAGGATGAGGCTACAACGTGCTTTGTAGACGGCAATGCGGTAGTCGTTGACTTGGGAGAGGAACAGACTGTTACTTCTTTCCAGTATTTGCCCGACCAAAGTGAGTATAACAAAGGTTTGGTTTCCGGCTATGAGATATCTGTAGGTACGGATGCCAATGCAATAAATAATGTGGTAGCTAAAGGCGAGTTTTCTAATATCAAGCACAATCCGATATTGCAATCGGTTTATTTCACCCCCGTGAAGGCGCGTTATGTAATGCTGAAAGCGGTAAAAATGGTGAATGAAGGCGAGGCGATGGGATTTGCGGAGATTGGTATCAGATAAGACTGTTTATCACCGCAGGGGTAAGTGGAAGGAAAACTTCCGCCTCTGCGGTGATTGATGATTATGCTATAATAATAAACGGTATATTCCTCCGGCAAGTGCTCGCAGCACACCTTTCATTTCCAGTTCAAAGAGCAAGCCGCTCATCCGGTTGACAGGAATATTGGTGTTTACTACCAATGTATTGATTTGCAGTCCGTCGGGTCTTTTTCTCAATAAGTCGACCACTTTTTCTTCTTCCTCGCTCAAGTCGGGGAACAGTTCCCGTTGATGGGCTATGGGTGATGTCTTTTCCTTGTTCTCGCTCCATCCCATGGTTTCTACAAAATCTTTGGCAGACAAGATTAAGGCAGCCTGATTACTTTTTATCAGTTGGTTGCATCCGGCGGAGAATTCATCATTTATCCGTCCGGGAAAGGCAAAGCAGTCTCGGTGATAGCTTCCGGCCACGCCAGCTGTAATCAGTGCGCCTCCTTTGCTGGCAGATTCAACTACAATAGTGGCATCGCTCATCCCCGCCACGATACGGTTCCGCCTGACAAAGTTCTGCCGGTCGGGATTTGTTCCACTCATAAACTCGGTGAGCAGACCTCCTTGTTCCAACATTTCTATGGCTGTTTTCCGATGAACAGAGGGATAAATGCGGTCTAGGCCATGTGCCAGTACCCCCACCGTATTGAGGTGATGGGTCAGGGCTGCGCGGTGGGCATGAATGTCTATGCCGTAAGCCAATCCGCTGACGACAAGTACCTCCGGGAGCATTTCTGCCAATTCTTTCAAAAATCGGAGGCAGATATCCTGTCCGTAGGCAGTGGCATGACGTGTGCCTACTATATTGATTATTTTCAGCGCATTCAGGTCTGCATTACCCCGATAGTAAAGCACAAGGGGAGCATCGTCACATTCACGCAACCGCGAGGGATAATCTTCGTCTGTCAGTGTCAGGCAACGGATGCGGTTTTTTTCGGCAAAAAGGAGTTCTTCTTCGGCACGGCGGAAAGCTTCGGGGCAATCCAACGCCTTTACCTGTTTGGCGGAGATACCGGGAACCAGTTCGCAAAGTTCTTTCCGGTTGCGGAATATGGTGGCGGCACTTCCCAATGCGTCTACCAATTTATGGATGCCGGTCAGTCCTAGGCCCGGAATGCGGGTCAGGGCCATAGAGTATAGTTGTTCGTCTTCCATTATTCATTCAGATAGGGTGCGAAAGTCTCGTCAAACAGAGTACTGTCACCCAATCTGCCGTTTACTACGCAAACCGATTCTACGGTTGCTTTGATGGCCACCTTCATGTCGGGCAGGCGGAAAATATCTTGGTAGAATACATACTTGATGCCTTCCTTCTTGAGATAAAGCTTGGATACAAACTCGTCTCCACTCTTCAGCGGAGTCTTGAAAGCCATGGTGAGGCGAGCCACTACCGGATCCACCCCTTCTTCGTGCAGTTGGGCAAAACTGATGCCTGCCGAAGTGAGGAACTCGTGGCGGGTATGTTCCAGATAATGTTGGTAATTGGCATTATTCACAATCCCCTGCAGGTCGCATTCATAGTCGCGTACCTTCATTTTTAATTCATAAATATACTTTTCCATATAGCAAAGGTAAGGAAAATTATGTTTCTTTGCAGTGAAACAAGAATAAAGATATGATGAAACTGTATGCTTCCCCATTGCAGGGCTTCACTGAAGCCCCATGGCGCAATATCCACCATGAGCTGTTCGGTGGCATTGACGCCTATTACACCCCTTTCGTGCGCGTAGAGAAAGGGGAATTCCGAAATAAGGATATCCGAGACATTGAAAAGGACAATAACAAGGTGACTTGTTTGATTCCGCAGTTGATAGCTTCCACACCGGCAGAGCTGGAAAAGCTGGTCGGGCTGTTTCTAGAACACGGATACCGCGAAGCGGACATCAATATGGGTTGTCCGTTCCCGGTGCTTACCATGCGGCATAAGGGCTCCGGCATTCTGCCTTATCCGTCGGAACTGAAAGTACTTCTGAATGAGTTGGCACATTATCCCGAGATGAAATTCTCGGTTAAGATGAGGCTTGGATGGGAGTATTATGATGAGTGGAGACAGGTGCTTCCGTTGCTCAATGAGGTACCTCTCACACGGATTATATTGCATCCGCGCATCGGCCGGCAGCAATATAAAGGTATGGTATACCAGAAAGAGTTGAAACTGTTTGCCGGGATGTGCCGTCATCCGTTGGTCTATAACGGCGACTTGCGCACACCAGACGACATTCGGCGCATCGAAGAGGAGTATCCCGACTTGGATGGAGTGATGATAGGGCGTGGCTTGTTGGCCAATCCCGCGTTTGCCATGGAGTATCGGGAAGGCATTGCTCTTCCGCGTGAAGAATTATATGCCAAGGTGAATGTTTTCCATGACCGTTTGTTTTGCCATTACGACTCTTGCCTGCAAGGAGGTACACAACTCTTGAGCAAAATAAAGCCTTATTGGGAATATCTTTTGCCTGATATGGATAAAAAGCTGAAGAAGGCTATTCTGAAAGCTTCCCATGTGGATAAGTATCTTGAAGCGGTTCGCATCGCTTTGATGCCCAAAAACATAGTATAAGAATTCTCCCGATAAGTCGGTTTATCGGGAATTTGTACTATTTTTGTAGCATATCAACTTAATAAAAAAACTATGATTAACAGATTTGTATTGAACGAAGTGTCTTACTTCGGTCCTGGCGCGCGCGAAGTGTTGCCGCAAGAGATTAACCGTCTTGGTTTGCACAAAGCATTTGTATCTACAGACAAGGATTTGCTGAAATTCGGTGTTGCCGACAAAGTATTGAAGGTATTGGAGAAGGCAGGCATTCCATACGAAATATTCAGTGAAATCAAACCGAATCCCACTGTCAGTAATGTGAAGGCGGGTGTTGAGGCATTCGCCAAATCGGGTGCGGATTTTATTTTGGCTATCGGTGGCGGTTCGTCTATCGATACTTCCAAAGCCATCGGTATCATTACTAATAACCCTGAATTCAGTGATGTTGTTTCGCTGGAAGGTGTGGCTCCCACTAAAAAGAAGTCAGTTCCCATCATCGCCCTGCCCACCACGGCCGGTACTGCTGCCGAAGTGACCATCAACTATGTCATTACCGATGAAGAAAACCATAAAAAGATGGTGTGCGTTGACCCCAATGATATTCCTGCCATTGCCATAGTCGATGCAGAACTGATGTACACTCTGCCTAAAGGATTGACGGCTTCTACCGGACTGGATGCGCTGACTCATGCTATTGAAGGCCTGATAACTAAAGGCGCATGGGAAATGAGTGATATGTTTGAGATTAAAGCCATCGAAATGATTGCCCGTCATTTGGAAACAGCCGTGTTTGACCCCACGAATGCCGAGGCCCGTAACGGCATGGCGGTAGCGCAATACATTGCAGGTATGGCGTTCTCAAACGTCGGTTTGGGTGTTGTGCATGGCATGGCCCATCCGTTGGGTGCTATTTTCGATATTCCTCACGGTGTGGCAAATGCACTGTTGTTGCCTGTCATTATGGAATTCAATGCTCCGGCTGCTCTGCCTAAATATGTTGATATTGCGAAAGCAATGAATGTGTATAAAGATGGCATGAGTCAGGAAGAGGCGGCAAAAGCGGCTGTCGATGCAGTCAAGGCTCTGTCTGTCAAGGTCGGCATTCCTCAGCACCTGTCGGAACTTGGTATAAAGGAAGAAGATTTGCCTCGTTTGGCGGCTTCTGCTATTGCAGATGTTTGTACTCCGGGCAACCCGCGTGAAGTGACGGAAGAAATAATTCTGGAACTGTATAAGAAGGCATTCTAAAAGCGATTTCAGCAGTTGTTGCCTTATGGAATAATTTAAGAGGGGACGTCTTGTGAGGATGTCCTCTCTTTTTGTATTTTCCTCTTCCTTTATTTAGTTAAATCTTTCTTCTTTAGCGCTAAAGTTGCGATAGAATCGTTACCTTTGTTTATTGTATATCATCAAAAAGAAAGGCTATTGTTTATGGGAACAGAAGGCATACAAGACAAATATGTCAATCCTTATACCGATTTTGGTTTTAAGTTGCTGTTTGGCACAGCGATGAACAAGGAATTGCTCATCAGTTTTTTGAATGCTCTTTTGTTTAAGGAAGAGAAAGTGAAAGATGTCACTTATCTAAATACGGAGCATTTGGGTACACAAGAGTATGACCGTCGTGCTGTATTCGATGTGTATTGTGAGAATGAAAAAGGAGAAAAGTTCTTGGTAGAGATGCAACGTGGTGAACAGCAGTTCTTTAAGGATAGAAGTCTGTTTTATTCTACTTTCCCGATTCGTGAGCAGGGCAAGCGCGGTGAATGGAATTATGAACTGAAGGCTGTCTACATTATCGGAATCTTGAATTTTTCTTTTGATGATACGGATGAGGCGTATTTTCATCATGAAGTGAAGTTGGTAGACCTCTATACGCGTAAAGTGTTTTATGATAAGTTGACCTTTATCTATCTTGAAATGCCGAAGTTCAACAAGCATGAGGATGAGCTGGAAACTATGTTTGATAAATGGCTGTTTGTCCTTCGTAATCTTTCGTCTTTATTCGAACGTCCGCGTGCTCTTCAAAACCGTGTGTTCGACCGCTTGTTTGAGGCTGCCGAAATAGCTAAGTTTTCTCGAAAAGAGCTTGGAGAATATTGGGAGAGCTTAAAGAATTTCCGTGATTGGTATAGTGTAATGTCCACTCAGTTGAATAAAGGACGAGAAGAAGGCCGTGCGGAAGGTCGTGCGGAAGGATTGAAAGAAGGTTTTCAAAAAGGCGAACAGGAGGCGTTTCGTAAGAATGCATTGAGAATGAAGCAAAAAGGATTTTCTTTTGAAGATATAGCCGAGATAACCGGACTGGGCTTGGATGAGATTTCTGTTTTGTAATTTGAAGATTCCCTGTTCTTTACCAGAATCTGACCATTAGGAAGGATGGCAAGCGTATCGTTAAGGTCGGAATTAATTCTGATAGTGCCACTCGCACGATTGGAGATTGGATAATAGAGGTGGAATAAGTTTTTCCTGCCTCTATTATATATTGAATCGCGTTTCAGCCTTTTCTTTTCAGATATTCATATCCAATCCTGCAATATAAACATTTCTTTTTATCGCAATATTCTTTTTTTAATTGTATAAGGGCCTGACTGTCTGCTGCATTGGCAGCTTTTATTCCACATTGTTCCCACATGCGGGTAATATAGTTGTATTCTGCTTTCAGTTCTTCCAGAAAAGCACCGGCACGTGCACAATACTCTTCTTTTCCCTTGTGTACTCCGTAACTGTACAGAAAAGTCACTACCGTATTAATCACCAGTAAGTCAAGGGAAGAGTTGCTCAATGTTTTGGGGCGGAAAGGGGAGGTGTGTTCGAAAGTATAATGACTTACCCAGTATTCCGAAGTACCTCCTTTTAATATGTCACGCACTTTGGGTAAAGTATCGGCCTCCATGATACGTGAAAGCAGTCCGTAAGAGCGGTGATACAGCACCGCCAGTTGTGCTATCCGTATATGGGGGAAGTTGGTGGGGCGCAGACGCAGGAAGCGCCATTGGGAAACATCCATTGGGGTGAGTCCGAATTTATGGGAAAGGTATTCGTATTCCTTTTTCAAACGTAAATAATACTCGTCACCGTTCGTTCCTTGAAGCAGTCCTGCCTGTCCGAAGAAAAAGGCTTCTATCTGAAACAACTCATCCCGATGCTTGTCTACGGCCCGTAAAGGAATCCGGTTTGCCCAAGTCTCAAAAGCATCTCCGTTGAGGCCGAAACCGAAATTGCGTGCCAAAGTGATAAAAAAAGCATCCTCCCAATTGGCGTTGCAACGTTTGAGTCGCTCCGATAGTTGCGAGGCTTTCTGTTCGAAACGTTCCAGTTGGAGGGCAGACATCCATGAGTGTATCGTGAAAGTGGAAAGGGTGGGGATGATGCGGTAACAAGGCGGATAACTCTCTGTCTCAACCAATTCGTGATAGTTCCGGCAAACGTAATCAGGGCAGGGGAGTATTAATTGGGGAATAGGTTCGCCGTCAGTACGGTATACATCAATATCCGCATCAGATGTTATATGCAGAATAACGGAATCGTATGCTGCATCTGTGTGGTGTCCGTGTTTCAACCAATCCGAAGAATGTTCGTGTATTTCCACATTACCTACCCATAAAACGCCGTTCAGCTTGACTTTTGCATTAAAAAAATCGGGACCGGCATTTGTATTTGCCAGTCCCGTATCTATGATTTCAACCTTTTGGCCAGTTGTGGTTTTTAGTTCCTGAATCGGAAATATCTTGTGTTTCCAAATGTAATGTAGTAGTTGTTCCATGTTAATGAGGTGTAAATGTTGGGCAAATGTAATGGTTTACAGTGAAAAAAGCTATCTTTGTAGCAAAAATATATAGACATACAATGAAAATAGCATTAATTGGATACGGAAAGATGGGTAAGGAAATCGAAAAGATTGCAATTGCCCGTGGACATGAGATTGTGAGTATTATAGATATTAATAATCAGGAAGATTTTAACTCCGAAGCTTTTAAATCGGCTGATGTGGCTATTGAGTTTACTAATCCTACAGTGGCTTATACTAATTATATGAAGACTTTTGCAGCAGGGGTGAAGTTGGTATCGGGAAGTACCGGATGGATGGACCGTCATGGTGATGAGGTGAAAAAGCTTTGTACCGAGGGGGGAAAGACATTGTTTTGGTCATCTAACTTCAGTCTGGGAGTGGCTATTTTCTCGGCTGTTAATAAGTATCTGGCTAAAATCATGAACAACTTCCCGGCTTATGATGTCTCTATGGTGGAGACGCATCATATCCATAAGGTGGATGCACCGAGTGGGACAGCAATTACTCTTGCAGAAGGTATCTTGGAGAATATCGACCGCAAGGATAAGTGGGTGAAAGGAACTTTGGTCACACCGGACGGAATCGTGTCGGGTAACACGACTTGCGCTCCCGACGAACTTCCGGTCAGCTCTGTTCGTGAAGGAGAAGTGCCGGGTATTCATACCATCCGTTACGACTCGGAAGCAGATAGTATTTCGATTACCCATGATGCCAAGAACCGTAAGGGATTTGCTTTGGGGGCAGTCTTGGCTGCCGAATATACGGCTCAGCATGAAGGATTTTTAGGAATGAATGATTTATTTCAATTTTAGCATATGATAAAAGCAACACGTGCACAATGGATTAGGTTTGTCATTGTACTGGTACTTTGGCTGGTGTTCCTCGTTTGGCTGAAAAGCTGGATGGGACTGTTAGTCGTACCGTTTATATTCGATGCATATATCACGAAGAAGATTCCCTGGACTTGGTGGAAAAAGTCAAAGAATCCCACTGTGGTGACGGTGATGGGATGGGTGGATGCGATTGTTTTTGCTTTGGTGGCGGTTTATTTCGTGAACTTGTACTTCTTCCAGAATTATGTGATTCCTTCTTCTTCATTGGAGAAGTCGCTGCTGGTGGGCGATTATTTGTTTGTCAGCAAGTTGAGTTACGGTCCCCGCGTACCGCAGACTCCATTGCACATGCCGTTGGCACAGCATACATTGCCTGTTTTCAATTGTAAGTCTTATTTGGAGTTTCCGCAATGGGATTACAAACGTGTAAAAGGGTTGGGAGATGTGCAGTTGAATGATATTGTGGTGTTTAATTTCCCTGCCGGAGATACGGTGATGGCAAATGTGCCCAATGATGATATTTATCGCATGAGCTATCAGGCGGGTAAAGAACTGACTAAGCCGGTGGATATGGCCGGAATGACTCCCGAACAGCAACGGATGGTGTTTGATTACTACTATCAGGCAGGCCGTAAATATATTGATGAAAACGCCAATACGTACGGCAAGGTGTTTGTCCGTCCCGTAGACCGTCGGGAAAACTATGTAAAGCGTTGCGTGGGACTTCCCGGACAAACGCTCGAAATCAAGGACCGCGTTGTCTATTTGGATGGGAAACCGAATAAAGAACCTGATAATGTGCAGTATCGCTATCTGGTAAAGGTGCACAAAGCCATACCAGACGATTTGGCGCACGAGTTGGGCATCAGTCGGGAGGATTTGTCTTATTATTATCCGGAGGCGTCGGCCTATAACATTCCTCTGACGGAGAAGGCAAAAGCCGGTTTGTTGGCACGTAAGGATATAGTGGCCGGCATCGAGAATGTTCCGGGTGATGATGCGGGAGGTTTGTATCCGCTGAATAAACTGACCGGTTGGACTACCGATAATTACGGTCCTTTGTGGATACCGAAGAAGGGTGAAACGATTCAGCTGACATTGGATAATCTGCCGATTTATGAACGTCCCATCCGTGCTTATGAAGGCAATGACCTGAAAGTGAAAGATGGTAAGATTTACATTAACGGAAAGGAAACAAACGAATATACATTTAAGATGAACTATTATTGGATGATGGGTGATAATCGCCATAACTCTGCCGATTCCCGTTTCTGGGGATTTGTACCTGAGGACCATGTGGTGGGTAAACCTATCTTTATCTGGTTGTCTCTTGACCCCGACCGTGGCTGGCTGGACGGCAAGATACGCTGGAACAGATTGTTCTCTTTTGTAGATAACATTAAATAGTGCACATCCCCCATGTCTCCATATGGATAAAGGCAATGCTTATGGCAGTCGTTTTGGCACTGCTGATAAAGACATTCGCTTTCACCTCCTGCACCATTCCTTCTACCGGTATGGAAAACAG
>ERZ779902.636-NODE-636-length-14954-cov-2.052285_pt1 | contig 14954 bp, 20 predicted proteins | sample MGYA00511350_ERZ779902 | MGnify/ENA primary metagenome ERZ779902 (study PRJEB29588, sample SAMEA2146908) | human gut metagenome | biome: human gut; feature: human-associated habitat; material: faeces | place: Denmark | collected 2008/2010 ...
AGATGTTTAAAGTTTAACCGACAAGGTATTCAGGATGTGAATGGGAAGGTAAGACTTACCTCTAAGGAATATCAAAGGATATTGGAAGAACTAGGTGATTTATATTTCCATCGTACAGTAGAGATACTATATGATTACATACTTTACCTAGAAGAAAAGGCTCCATATGAGTTGGTAGCTAGACAAAGATTAAAAGAATATAATAAAATTTCCCATTACTATAGACTAACTAAAGGTTGGGTTGCTAAAAGATTTGAAGAAGAAAATCCTCAGGCTGCTACAAGCCTCGTAAACAAGACTTTATGCTTTCAGGATATAAGTAATGAGGAGCAGGCACAAAGATATATTAATGAGCTTCCTAGCCCCCTTAGAATAAACAATCCAGAAGTAGAGTTCTTATTAGTACAGTACCCTAATTTAATTATAGGAGAATAGATAATGATTAACCTATCACAGCAGCTATGTAATGTTTGCGGAGTTAAACCCGAAATAATACAAGACTATGAATTAAATGACATTGAAATATATCCCGACTTTGAAGATAACAATAACAATTTTATAAAGTTATTTGAACTTTCTTTACCGAAAATATGTGGTGTTAAATTTACAATTTCACAATTATTATGTGAAAGTGTTGAGTTTAAGTTTGCTGATAAAAGAACATTCTTAATCCAACTGATTAACTTTATTAATATTTGTAAATATTTTGGTAGATATGTTAAACAAACTATTAGAAAAACAAACTGGGAATATTAATATGGAAATAGATACACTATATAATAAAGATGCAGAAGAAAATATAATAGCTATATGCTTAACCTCACAAGAGAAGTTAGGTATAATAGTTAATGAGTTATCTCCACAAGACTTCTTTGATAGACAACTAAGAACTATATTTGAAAACATTCAAGTCCTTGCAAAGAAGGGTAAGCAAGTAGATATAGTTACTCTTACTGAACAATTAAGATTTTCCGAACAGTTAGAACAATCAGGCGGTAAGGAAAAGTTACAAGAATTAATTGATAACCTAATTACAGTAGCCAACTATAAACAATTAATTAAAATTATAATCAAGTATAGTAAGAAAAGATTTCTTAGTTCTATACTAAAAGAATGTGAAGGATTGTTAGAAAAACAAGAAGATGTAGATGATGTGTTAAAGTATATAGAAAATACAATCACTACTAAACTATTATCTAAAACTACCACCAACCTTAATAGTTTAGCCTCGGGATTTATGGATGTTATAGATGAGGTTGAGAAGGTTGTATACTCTAAAGATAAAATCTTTGGTCTCTCTACCGGATTTCCTAAGCTAGACAAAACCATTTCAGGATTATGCAAGGGTAGACTGTACATTATAGGCGCAAGAGCTCGTGTTGGGAAGTCAGCAATAGCTCAACAGATTGCAGAATATGTAGCACAAGAGCACAACGTACTCTTCCATTCCTTAGAGATGAAAGTATCACAATATACTAAACGTAGTGTATTCAGGAGAGCTAAGATAAATAATGATATGATTGCTAGTACTACGACTAATGAAAATGTATTGTTTGAAAAGGTAGCTAGTGTTGGTGATAGTCTAGTTAACCTTAATTTATTTATAGATGATAATACTAAATGTACTCTATCAACAGTAGAGAAGAATATAATTAAAATGCAGCAAGATAAAGGAAGTTGTGACTTGGTAGTTATAGATTACATCCAGTTGATGCAATCCGATAATAAATACCAACAAGACAGGAGAGAAAAAATAGGGGATATATCAACAGGTCTAAAACGTTTAGCTTTAAAATACGATGTACCTATTATAGCACTAGCACAATTATCCAGAGCATTAGAAGCTAGACCAGATAAGAGACCTATCCTATCTGATTTAAAGGAGAGTGGAGACTTAGAACAAGACGCTGATGTAGTAATAGGATTATATAGAGATGAGATATATAATCCACAGAATAAAGGTACAGCAGAACTCATTGTATTAAAGAATAGGGAAGGTGCTTGTAGGATTATACCTTATTACTTCAATGGTAGTGTTACTGAATTTATGGAGGTTAAGGAATGAGGAGATGTAAATATTATTATGAATGCGACTATAAAATATCTATAACTAACAAATGTTTATGTCGACCTCATACCCCAGTAGACCTAGCCCCTTATTGGAAAGATATAGTAGATGAAACAAATAGGAGATTGAATAATGAAAAATAAATTTGTAGTACTAAGTGATATACACTTTCCTTATCAAGATGATAAAGCTTTAAAGGCTGTTTATGAATTCTTAGAACAACATCCAGTTGATACAATAATTCTTAACGGAGATTTCTTATATTTCTATGATGTAAGTTCTTTTGATAAAGACCCTGCTAGAATTAATAGCTTACAGAAAGAGATAGATATGGCTCAAAAGTTCTTTAAGAAACTACGCCAACTTGCCCCAAATGCACGTATAGTCTTTGTAAAAGGGAATCATTGCTTAGATAAAAGAACTGATATATTAACAACTGATGGGTGGGTTAATGTTAAAGATATTGTTGAACAGCGCAGGAAAGTTACTTTATTAAATTACGATATCCAAAGAGATTGTGTTGTTACTGATACTATTCAGGATTATATTAAATCATACCAAAAAGAGATGATTGAGATAGAAACTAGAATGAGTAAACAAGTAGTATCTGATAGGCATCAAGTCTTATTAGGAGATGAAAAAGTATTAGCTAAAGATATATATAATGAGCAGACAAAAAATCTTGCCCATTTAATAAAGCCGTGTTCAAATACTCTAATCCCTTATAATGGTAAGCTCTCTGTCAACGAAGTCCGATTATTAACTTGGGTTGTAACAGATGGATGTATTGTAAATTATAGTGATAGAAAGAAGAGAATACAATTTAAATTAAGCAAGCCTAGAAAAATAGAAGCACTCAAGGATTTACTTGAAGAGATGAATATTAAATATACCTTTAGACTTTGCAAGAAATATGGTGTCAATAAATTACAACCTTATTATATTAGAATTTACGGAGAGGATGCAAGAGTAATATTCAATCTACTAAATGGCAAGAAACAATTTCCACAAGAATTTAAAAACCTAACAGGTGAACATTTTGAAGCATTCATTAATACTATTGTAATAACTGATGGTTCTAAAAAAGACCAAAGAAATTATTTCTATAGTGTAAACGATAATGACTTAGATATTCTTCAAGAGGTTTGTATTAAAAACGGTTATGCAACTAAAATTAAAGTAGAGTCCACAAGTGGCTTTAATGGTAAAAATAGAACTAAAACATTAATGTTTCAAACTAATTACAAATATGGAAGACAACAACAATCAATAAAAAAGATTAGTTATAACAATTACAGTTATTGCCTGACTACAAAAAATGGAACATTAATAACTAGGATAGACGGAAAGGTGGCTATCACTGGTAATTGTTCAAGGCTAGAACGCTATCTTAAGAAACATCCTGAGCTGTATAGTCTTGACGCACTAAAGCTTCCTAATCTTTTAGGGTTAGATAAATTTAATATCGAATATAAAGACAAAGGTTTTAAACTAGGGAGTCTTAAGATTATCCACGGTGATATGGTTAGGAAGTTCTCAGCATATACAGCACGTGGAGAACTGGAAAAGCACGACAGTAGTGGTATTAGTTCGCATTGTTTTTCAGAGGATGTTGAAGTATTAACACCAACTGGGTGGGTGCCTATTATTGATGTTAATATCGGAGACACTGTAGGGACTATCAATAAAGATACTCAAGCCTTTGAATTTAACAAAGTAAACGACAAGTTTGTTTATGATAATTATAAAGAACTGTACCATATAAAATCTACAGTTGTCGATATAATGGTTACCGATAAGCACGGATTGTTAGGCTTTAATAAGGATAGTAATAAACTAGAAGAATTTGATGCTAAGTATCTTGCAACTACTAGTAAGCGTTACAAGTTTATGTGTGGGGCATTGAATAATGAGTCAAAAGGAATAGATTTATCAGAAGCTTTTATACGTTTATTGGTTAACATCTCAGCAGATGGTAGTTTAGAGGACTATGGAGTAAGATTTCATTTAAAAAAGGAAAGAAAAATAACCCACCTAAAAGCGTTATTAAATGAGTTGGGGTATGATTATAGTGAGGCAAAAACAAAATTTGGAACTACTAAAATCAGAATTAAGACTAGATATGCAAAGCCTATTATAAACACTTACTTCCCTACTGGTAAACATTTGCCAACTATTCTAAAGGATGCTAATAAGGAACAAGCATTAATTATTCTTGATGAATATTCTCTTACTGATGGTAATAAAAATAAAGACGCTAAGAATAGCTATCAAATAAGTAGCAAGAAAACTACTGAACTAGATTTATTGCAAGAAATATTTAGTAAAAACGGTATTAGAAGCAGTCAACTTAAAAGATTAAACCATTCAATACTAACAGTAAACACTAATCCATTAACTTGTATCACTAGGGACAACGTTACAGTAGTACCATATAACGGACGAGTAAGTTGTGTATCAGTAGATAATGGGACTTTAATAGTCAGAAGTAAGGGGAAAACATTAGTAACTCAAAATACCCATAGAGGTGGGGCATACTATTACCGTACTCCTGAGAGATATCTAGCTTGGTTTGAAAGCTTCTGTCTTTGTGATTTAAACCCAGAATATATAGACGACCCCAACTGGCAGGCTGGGATATTATATGGATATGTTGAAAAGGACAGCTTTGCAGTAACACCAATACCAATTGTTGATGGTAAGATTAAATGTGTATTGTTAGAGGAGTAGATATGTTAGAGAATATTAAATCATTATTCAAGAAAGAAACTAAAGATGTTGTAGCTCCTAAGTTAAGTAAAGAGTTTATTATATTAAAACAGATGGTGTATTCTCAATTATGTAGATGTGAGGACTATAGATTAAGGGGAGCTATGGTTGACTATTATATAGAGGACACTTCCCATATAATCACAGTAGTATTTCCTTATATAATAGAGGGTTTATCTGTGGATTGGAGGGTTAAAAACCCTGATTACTTCAAGAAACAAATAAACAAAAGTCCTTATGAAGTAGCAGAACTAACAGCAGAAATGATTATGAAGGAAGCAAGAAAACAATTAGAAGAAAGTGAAGGTGAATAATGAGTGAAAATAATTATAAAATGAATATAGATTTTCAAACATTTTACAAGGATTTTTAAGGAGGAATGATGTATAAAATACAATCACCATTAGAGATAGTAGTAGCTCACTCTAAAAAGAAAGATAAAGATGTTAAGTTTATACTTAATACTAACCAGTATCGTAACTTCCATTTTAGATTACTAAACACAGCTAAGATAAGATATAAAGAATTAATAGCTGAACAATTAAAAGATAAACCAGTGTACAATAAGGTTATGATAGTTTACAAAGTTCATAAAGGGGATAAAAGAAGGCACGATATAGGCAATATACTGGCAATCCATCAGAAGTTTTTTGAGGACGCTATGGTAGAGCTAGGACATTTACCAGATGATAATTCAAAAAACATTCCTTTCGTTGTATATACTTCTGGTAGTATAGAAGTTGACAATCCAAGAGTAGATATATTTGTATATGATATGGATAATCGAAGTGATATGAGCCAGTTTAAGAAGGTAGTATTAAAGGAAATAATTAAGAAGATAGAGAATAAGTAATGGTAGAATTTATTTTAATTACAAGTATAACAACAGTAATATTAAGGAGGTTTGTTTATGATAGAAGACGAAATGTTTGCTAAAGCTTTAGAGATTATAGGAATAAGAAGAACTAAGAAGATGTATCACAAAGCAAAGCTACTACACCATTGTTCTATGTGTGATAATATAAGTGAACCATCTGTTGGTTATGCTTTAAACTTAGATAAAGTTAGTGGATTTGATACACCATATCTTTATATTTGTCCAGAGTGTTATGAAGAATTGCCGGAGGAATAATGAATAGATTAAAGTACTATTTTAAGTTTATAGAGCTTGAAATAGAAAACAAAACATATAAATCTTTATGTAAGAAGTTAATGAGAAAAATACAAGAACAAAAAGATTTAATAGATATACTATCAGAGGATAGGGAGGATTAATGGTGGCTGATGATTATTATTATGAACTTAAGTATGTAGATAAAGATACACAAGTAGTATATAGATTTAATGCTTTGATTGTAAAAGAACAGATGGAGGAGAGATTGTTTGATTTCCTAAGAGCTTGTAGTTGGGATGATAAATTATTGAAAAGATTTAGATTAGGAGGAAACTAATGGATGATTTATTTGAAGGTATGGGAACAGACGCAGAGATAGTAACTAATAAAGATGGTGGTAAACAATCTAAATCTCCAGCAGCCATCCATTTAATAGACCCATTATTCTTAAGTAACGAATGTGAAGATATATTATCAGAGTTAGACAAACCTTGTAACATTTTGAAAGCAATTAAATTTATAGGTTGGGGAATGTATTACCAAGAAAAAAATGGCTTTACAGCTGCTGCAGCAACGTTAGAACCTGATTTCTCTAAAAGGTTAATGATGATTGGCAAGACTTTACAGTATGGAGCTACAAGATATGCTCCTAATAACTGGAGACTAATCCCACAAGAGGAACACGTTAACCACGCATTACTTCACTTACTAGTTTTATATAGTGGAGATACACAGGATGACCATCTATCCCACGCACTCACGAGATTAATGATGGCTAGTGCTACAGAAGTATCTAAAGGTTTTAGTTATACTGAGTTTATAAAGGAGGAGTAATGATTAAGCACGTAGAAATTCTGGGGTATAAATATGAGGTAGATTTTATAGAAGATGATAGAATAATTATAGTCAATAATCAAGAATGTCTAGGGGCTTGCAACCCACCTGAACAAAAAATACAAATAAGAAATGACCAACATAAACAACAAAAGAAGGAATGTTACTACCACGAAATACTCCACGCAATTGATTGGATTATGAATGGTGAACATTCTCTAACAGAAGAACAAATAGATTTTATTGCAAGAGGTTTAGCAACAGTAAAGTTTATTAAGGAGGATAAATAATGGGAATAGATGTAATGAGTATAGTAGATTATGTACGTAAACAGAAATGTAATTGTACAGCAGGACTACAAGATGATGTACTAACTATTAATGTTATAGTAGGTAACCTAGCTAAAAAGTTTGAGTACGATTATAAAACAGTACAACCTAATAGAGTACAAGAAGATATCGCATCAGCTATCTTGGATATGAAAAGTAAATTTAAATAATAAAAATATCCCCTTCCATAAAGGAAGGGGGTTTTTTTTTGTCTATTAAATTATTAAATCATAAAGGGCTAGGATTAGATTTAAGACAGCTTAAATAGTTTTTAGGTATAAGTTATCCTAAACATATCCTACCCTTGTCAAATCGTATTGTAGATACCTTAGAATTAATCGTTAAGCTATTACTGGGTTACACTCTTATTAAATAATTCTCTTTCTAACTTTCTCCTTTTCTTTAAACCTTCTAATGGTTTTTTATTACTACCATATACCCATCTATCAAATTCATTACTACAACCTTTATAATCTCTAAGGTTTAATTTCTTTAGTAATGTAGAAGATTTAAGATTGCCAACTCCAACATTAAAAGCAAAAGATACTAATGCGGAGAACTGGTTTTCATTAATAGGTACTTTAACTAACGCAGAAACAGCTTGTTCAAATCTTTTTATATCTTGAAGTAAGTATCTATCTGCGTCAGCTTGTGTTATAATGTCTCCTAATTTAACACCAGTAGTATGACCATAGCCGATTGTAGGTATTAGGCTAGGACATAAATAAGCTTTTAACCTACAACCTTCACATTGTTTAATTATAGATAAACCTTCTTTGTTTATTTTCATACCTTCCTCCTATACTGGGTGGATTTTGTTTTCTATAAAGTATTTAAAGAAATGAGCTGGAGTTATTTTATAAGGAGCTGATTTAAAATATTCTCTTATAGCAGTACATCCAGTAGCTATATACTCACTACATACCATACCTTTTCTATTCATCTGGTCGTAATGAGGAGAGAGAACTACTTTGACAAACTCTATAATATCCTTAACTCCATAAGGTAATCCTAAATTATTCTCTAATTGTTTAACATCTAATTCAATAGGATATACAGCACCAGTAGAATATATAATCTTAGGGAATACCTTTTCAAGTATCTTCCATCTATACTTCCTTGTACCACTAGGTATATGGTATTTAGGTTCTGGTTTGAGGTGGCTCTCGTATATCCACCAACCTCTATTGTATATAAGAGCTAGTACGTGGGAAGGTCTAAAGCTAGCAGAAGGAAAGAACTCTCTTGTAAACCTGTCTATTAGTTTAGATATCTTTGATGTTCCCCATTCAAGTACTACATATGTTTTTGTTTTATCTAGTTTATCTATATCTATTGACATTTAAATCCTACCTGTTATATTTCCATTATCATCTATATACATATTATACTCTTTAAGTATCTCATCCTTTCTCATTGGAAGCGTTCCATAATAAACAATATCTCCAACGGGTCCAAGACTTCTCAATGTTCTAGCTTCTGTACCTAATAATCTTCTTGCATAATTAGTTAGTTGAGGTTGGTTTCTTCTTATATAATTAAAGAATTGTTGGGAAGTACCTTCTGGAAAACGTTGGGTATAAGACTGATATTGTCTTAATAATTCTGGTGATACTATATTGTTTATATCCATCTATTAACCCTCCACTATATCTTGTGCTTTACGATTTATCTTACCTAGTATTTCTACTACTTCTTCTGCTATTGTTTTCTTAATCTCATCATCTAATACATTACAACCAAAGTAAGATTGAGCTGCTTGAATACCCAAGATGATAAGTTGAGTCTCTACTTTATCAACCTTATCAGTATCTAGTTTCTGTAATCCTACAAGTAGTACTGTTCTTAGTTTATTTTTAAACTTAGGTAAGTCTCTTTTAATTCTTTCTATCCTACGTTTGATAAACCAGTTTTTAATTTTATTAAATAATCCCATAAATATATCTCCTTTTATTTAAGGTATCTACAATCAATTTCAAGAAGGGTTTGTTTAAGATAGGATAGTTTATATATAAAATATATTTACCCCGTCTTGAAACGCCTTCTAGTACCCTTAGAATTAATTATTTATTATTTACCTCTTTTACGTCTTTTCTTACAAGCCATTAAATATCTCCTTCCTAGTTATTCATTTACTGTAGTATCTGTTAAACTTCTAAAGTCTATTGTAATCGAGAATGTTTTACTATCTCCAACGTTAAGTGTTACAGGATTAGGTAGCACATCTCTGGTTAGCAAGGCAGCAGCTCCAGAATTATTAGCTATAGTTTCAGTACCTATAGCTAAACAAACTTCTTTTATAGTAACAGGTTGTTCTGTATTGTTGGTAACTAAAATACTATATGTTAAACTATTATTATCATTCAATGTGGGTTGACCTTGATATGTTAAGCTAGTTATTAGTTCTCCTGAAAGCTTATAATCTTCTACAGTAGGTGGTGTATCTCCAGTACCTAAAACCATATATGAATATGATGTAGGCCAAGAAGTATTATCTGCTGTATTATAGAATTTACTTGGTAATAGAGCTATTGTGGATGAGCCTATCGTGTGAGGTTGACTGGATGAGTTGTATGAGAATAAACTTCCGTCTGTAAATTTTATTCTCGGTGTTGCTGTTGTGTTCTCTCCAAATCCCCAACTCTTCTTAAGAGTATTAACAACAAAATATCTAAAATTATTTAATAACATTCGTTATACCTCCGTATCTGTTACTTGTACTGTAGTGCTACCGCCTAAGTTTGTTTGAGTAGCATTATCATAATTGTTTATTAGTAATGTTTTATATTGAGCGTTAGCTCCACCTGTTAAAGGGATAGTGCCTAGATATACTTCATTAGTATCAGTAAGTCTATACATTGTATCTGCGTCTTTTGTTGATAATGCCTCATATTCTGTACTAGTTAGAGTTTTATATCTTAGTCCAGTAGTTACAACCTTAGGAACTCCTAAATCTATCTCTGCTTGTATTTCATCACTACTATGTAGTCTTAATTGTGTATTAGAATTCCCTACCGAAAACTGTCCAGAACTAACGTTTATAATAGTTTCTTGATTTCTTTGCTCAAGAGTACCATCCTGATATGTGTTTACGGAAGCTTCAATCTGTGCACTCGGGTCACTCGTGCTAGCAGAAGAGACACTCCTTAATTCTATATTTTTATAATAATAAGTTCCAGTTTGAGGTATAGGGTCTCCATCATCTATTTGAACACCATTTTTAACGTCTTTTATATTCTCCACAGGTTTGAGACCTAGAGTATTAACGTAATTAACTACTGATTGTGGTGTACAAGCTGTACTGTCGTCTACATTACCTTCTTCATCAGGTTGAAAATCTTCATCAGTTGATAAATATACTACCCCTTGTGACTCGGTTGTAGCATTAGGCAGTGTACCCCAACCATAAACATCATTACCAAAATTAGTTAATACCTGACCATTAATACCACCACTAGGTATCGGTTCTGATATTAAGTTAGGAGTTGTTATAACACCATCTGCTGTAGTAATTACTAGATTATATGTATCTCTTGTATTTGTACCAACAGCTATTATTGGACTAAACCCATTTTGTCCTGTTGTTCCTTGCCTACCAGAAGGTCCTTGCTGATTTAATATTATAGTATATTCTGGAGTAGTACAGGTACAAGGATTGTTTTCGTTTGTCGCCATCTTTAATCTCCTATTGTTTGCAAACTCTAAAGATACCAGATGTATTACCTTCACCAGAAATAATATACTTAGTATCTTTATCTACTACCGTTATAATTAAAGCATAATCATAAGGATTACGTAATGCTTCTTGTTCTGTTATTTGTACCTTAAACTTACCTTCTGTTGGATAAGATATTAGACCAACATCCACTTCGCTTGATGTTTCGGATATTATTTTATCTATCAAGCTAGGTAGATTAAAGTAAGGAGCAATCTTAACTTGGAAATGTACTTCCATACCTGTGAGGTCAAAAGGCTTTAGCTCATACTCTTGTGTTTCTGTGTTAAACACTTTCTGTTGTATAGTAAAACCAAACCCTCTAGCTTCTCCTTGTTTTATTTCTACTACTAATCTATTGCAATCATCTACCATAGTTATACTCCTAAATCATACTTATAAGGCTCGCTCCTACGCTACCATAACCTGCTATAGTAATAGTTTGTCCTTTTTTAACAGGAATTAGAGTAGTAGTTGTGTTATACCATTTACTTCCACTAGTTTGGTAAGATACTTCTACACCATTTATTTGTACTATAATGTAAGCACCGTTGCCAGCAAGTTTAGTATATACAAAACAGTTTTGTGTTGCTACAGTTGTTGAATTTATTGGTAGAGCACCAATGTACGTACCAATAAATCCAGCTCTACTTGATAAATCAACTGAACCAATCGGATAAACTGTATCTATATGACAGCTACTGTTTGTTGTAAAACTACCAACTTTTCTAAAGTAATCATATCCTGCTGGTAATGTTGGTGTTGTACTATTAGTCGAGAATGCTAACTTACAACTAGAGGTTTCCTTATCATAACATACATATATATAATAAATAGTATTGGCAGCTAATGCAGTATCCTGTAGTGATAATGCAGTAGAAGAACTTATCATTTGTTCATAGGTACTATCCCAACAATCACCTGCTGTACAAGATATAGTTATAGCATTACTCATAAAAGGAATAAACCCTCTAATTACGTCTAAGCTATTTACTGTTTGAGCTCTTAATGTTTCTAGGTTTACAGCGTCTTTATTATTTTCTGCGTTAGCTACTTGAAACACTTCATTTTGACTACCATTAATATCCGCTTTATTAGTTTCAAGATTGTTTATATCCAACTCTGCTGTAGCTAAGTTACTTTCAAGCTGGTCTACAAATTGCTTAATAGAAGTAAAGTTACCATTTACCTCATTAGCTTTTGCTTTAGTACCAGCTATAAATGTGTAGGGTATCTCCCATACCATATTCTACCTCCTGCTTTCTTGTAGTCTATAATTACGACCTCTACGTCTCATTAACATATTAATATCTCTTGGAGTAACTCTCTTATCATAAGGGAAGTAACTATCTCTAAATCTAAATCCACCTACTCTAAACTCATTCTCAATAGGAGTAAGTATTGGTTTATTAGGGTTACCTTCCATTAGATAAGGTATCCGATTATCTCCAATTTGACCTAATATACTTCTGTTAGTTGGTTGATAATATACTTGTCCACTTCTTGTAGCTATCGTTGGTAATAATGCTTGGTTTAAGAATGTAGCTACTGGACTAAAGTTTCTTGACAAATATCCAGTAAACCCACCTAATACATCAGGTTCCTTTTGAGGAATTGGATTACCATTATTATCAAGAGTTATTACTTTACCATTTACAACATAACTATTAGAACCTACAACTGGATTACCCCAAGCGTCCTTACCTGTCATAGCATTAAATAATCCTGTTAATGGATTGATATTACCACTCAACATATCCAACGCTCCGGAAATTCCGGATGGTTCGTTAGCCTTACCAGTAGGTAATATATTACTTAATGTTTGGAATGGAGCTGATAGAGGATGGTAGTCGAAGTAAACCTTTTGAGCTGGGAAGCGTTTTGTATATGTAGGTTTAACAGTCAACCCACCTCTTATATCTCTATCATCTGGTTGTCGTCCTACAGTCACATCAAACTGTTCTAGTTCATTACCAATCCTTGCAGGGTTTCTAGCGAATGCTTGAAGTCTTAATGGGTTATCCTTTAATTGATTTATCAACACATGCTTAGAAGTAGTAGCTACTTTATAGAATGGGAATGATAATGCACCAAGCTCGTGCAACTCAGGAGAGATATAATAGTTCTTACCTACATAATCCCCTAACACAGAGTTAGTTCTATCAATCAATTGTCTTTGTATATTCTGGTCTGTAAGACTTCTTTCAAGTAAATCATCAACATCTACCTTTAATTCTTTAGCCATTTTCTTAGCTTGATTGAAATACACAGCAGCTCTATCAAATGTTTCTAACGTACTTTCAGCTTGGAATAATGGTCTAGCTAAATAGTCTTGTGAGGATTTAACTATACCACCAGCACCCTGTAATCTTTGAGCAAATGTACTCTTAGGATTAGTTAATAAGTTTGCTGATTGTTTAAGTTCTCTAGTCACATCTTTAAAGGTAGTAGCAAGAGGGACGTCTTCAAATACTGGAGCTAAACCTTTATATGTGGTGGATGTTAATAAGTATTCTGGTAAATACTTTTGTAGTGAAGGCCTATATGCACTAATATAATCTGCACCACCTATACTACCTAATGCAAAGTTACCAACTCTGTTACCTACAATATATTGAGGTTTAACTAATACGCTTGATTTAAACGCACCCATTAATGGTTTAACAGCAGCAGAAATCTTTCCTACTGTACTATTAGGGTCAAGACCTCTAACCCTATTTGTAAAGGCTTCTAGGTCTCTCTTAGGTACTACGTATAAATCATTAGCATACTTCTTTAAAGTAGAAGGACTTCCACCTTGTGATAATTGCTTAGTGAAGTTACCTATCTCACTTTGTCTACCAGTATTAAATAAAGTCTTAACCCCATCTTTAAATTCTCTTGGAGATATAACTACTTCATTCTTACTTATCTTAGCAGCGTCAGCTTTATTAATCTTATTACCAAACTTCTCTGCTAGAGTTTCAAAAGATATTTGAGCTTGTTTTGCTTTTTCTATTTCTGATACAAGTTGTCTATATCCTCTGTCTAAGTTACCTGCTACTTCTTGAGTAGTACCATAACCATAAACTCTCTCTGTTGATAAGCCTTTACCTATATCAGTTAAATCAACTAAGGTTTTATCCCCAGCTTTAAATAAACCTCTTTGAGTAATAGGAGCTATCTTACCTTCATCGTATAGTTTAGTTCCTCTTTGAACCAACTCATTTAAAGTCTTTTGAGTAGTTCCAATATTAGCTAGGTTTTCCTTTGTAGGATTTTCAATAGCTTTTTGTATATTCTGTAGATACACATTCTTTGTTCTACTAGGGTCTAGATTTTCTAAAACAAACTGTCCTATTGCAGTGTTCTTGATAAAGGTGGGGTCTACTCCTAAGTCTATTAGCTCTTTACCTATCTCATCCGAGTAAGCTTTAAGTTCTTGGGTTAAGTCTATATACTTCTCATCCCACTTACCAGTAGTTAAACCTTCTACAGCTTTATCAATTCCTTTTCTGTTGGCAAGGTCAGCAGCTTTAAAGTTCTGTCTCGCTGCTCTTTTACCTACATCCAAGTCTCCGATATTGAGGATACTATTTATTTCTCTTTCTCTTTGAGTAGGTAACAAAGCTGCTCTAATAGGTCTAACGGCAGGAATATTATCTAACTTAGAGGCTGCCTTAGCTATACTACCTTTAGGAGTTAATGTGATAGTATCCAACACAGCATTAAAAGGGTCAGCACCTGCGTTATATACAGCGGTCTTAGCAGATTGTATTGGATTATTAGCTATACCTTCTGTAGTAACACCATAAGGAGATAATACCATATTAGCAAAATCATTTACTACATTTGTTTCACCACGTGCTACTTGACCTGCATAATTAGCTACATTCCGATTAACAGTATCTCTAAAGTTTTCATTAGTAGCATATACATACGGACTACCGAGAATAGTTGCAAGACCTGCTGCAAAGTCTCTAGCACCTGCACCAAATCTTTGAGCAACATTCATTCCGTATCTGTCTCTATTAATAAGAGTTTGCTCATATTCACTAAGAGGGTCTTGCCCTATAGAAGATAAACCTCTATTAATATCTGCAATAGATTGTCCACCTTCTATAGCACCCTTTATAGCTTCTTGTC
>ERZ779902.678-NODE-678-length-14428-cov-1.751618_pt1 | contig 14428 bp, 18 predicted proteins | sample MGYA00511350_ERZ779902 | MGnify/ENA primary metagenome ERZ779902 (study PRJEB29588, sample SAMEA2146908) | human gut metagenome | biome: human gut; feature: human-associated habitat; material: faeces | place: Denmark | collected 2008/2010 ...
TACAGGTGTCTGTCCTGAATTAGGAGTAGCATTTTCCATAGTAAATGGTTTTGCACAAACTCTGTTTCTATATTCAGCCAACAACTTAATGACAGCATTAACAGAATCTTCTGTACAGTCAGCCAGAATTGCAATTTCTGAAATTGACTTATCGTCCTTGTTTGTGTCGTAAATATTTGCAATACTCATAATACACCCTGCATCTTTGGCCGAGTATTCTTTTTCTTTGAGGAAATTCATAACAGAATAAGCTTCTAAAACATCTTTGATACGTTCAGGTGTATAAAGTGAAAGATTTAATTTTTCTGAAATTGTTTCCGGGTTGGAATGCTGCAGATTTTTATCAATGATTTTTTTCATCATTGTAGGATATACAGATCCATGTTTATATCCAATTGCTTTTAAATATTCTGCGTCATTTGAATCAAGATTGATTAATACCGGGCCATTTGAATCTGAGTCACCCTGACAAAATCCCATCAATGAAACCTCAGCTACAACCTCATCTCTTAAATTTCTTAAAAAATCGAACATAATAAATTCCTCCTTAAATTTGATATATTTGTTTGAATATGTTCTTGTATCACTGTTATAATATATTATTGAAAAGGTACACTTTTACACAGTAAAATCTAATACCATTTCATTGTAATCAGGATCGCGATCAGACAACCAGCATGTTTTATTGATTCCTCTAAATCCCTCTATATTTGCGGAATTAATTTGCTTAATTAATTCTTCGATAACCGGTCTAATATTATCATCAGTAGATTGTTCATCTATAGATATTAGTATTCTATATCTATCTACATTAAGACAAATATATCCATCGATATAATTCTGATTGCCAGCTAATTGGAGATATATTTTCTCTCCAACCCTACCCATATTGCCACATATAATCATAATCTCTTTACGGCCATCAACCCCTAAACTATAAGTTTCACATTGAGTTACGTTCTGTCCATTGTTGTCTGTGATTTTTTTAATACATAATCTTTCACCATCGCTAAATTTAAACATGTTAAGTTCCTCCTTAAAAATAAATTAATTATACTCTTCAGTATCACTGTTATAATATACAATTAAAAAACCGCATACTTATGTAAGTATGCGGAATATATATTAAAATACTGGATCTGTTAATACTGATTTATCTTGATCTAAAACCTTAGTCATGCTATATAATGATTGTATAGCTTCATTAGATCCTGTTCTGATATTGCTTCCGGAGAAGTTTATATAATGGGATTTAGATTTGATAAAGTTTCGTAATTCTTTATTAGATTCTTGAATCCAAACCCCTTTAACCCCTACCGAATCACCATCGTAGTCTGCACCCATACCTCCAATAAGAAGATTACAGATATTTAAAGTGTCTATAAATCTATTAGAAGTATTGGCTCCTATATCTTCTTCTCTAATCTTAGGATACCATCTATAAAATTTCCCATCCACATAAATAGGCTCAGTTTCTTTTAATGTAGATATTCTAGGAATCTGTGGTATCTGATTATATGCTGAATCAATCGGATATCTGGTTATAAGTACACATTTATCTTCAACAGCTTCATTAGTAACCATAAATAAAATATCACACCATGTAAGTCTTCTATTTATTAAAGAAGATTCTCCAGAAATATCTCCTTTTTCATACTGATCTGGAGTTATATTTCTACCTTTAAATACAAGACTACAAGTATACTCTTTTCCACTTTCATCTACTGCTTCTGTAGTTACAGGTTCAAATCTGTTAGAAAAGCCGTATACAAATTTTTTCAATTCATGTTCAATTCTTTCATCAGAAAAAGTAATTTGTGGATCTTTTACTCTAGCATATACAAGTTTTCCTTTATTGTTTATAACAGGTACTGATGTACCTCCGCCGAACTCATTTTCAAAGAATCGTTTAATAGAAAAAACAACAAATGGTTTGAAGTTTACTATAGCAGATGCTAATGGTAGTGCACAATGTTCTGTATCTACCATTAAGTCATCTAGAGTCTCTACTTTAAGTTCAGGTGCAGATAATATAAGTCTAGTACCATAGTCTACAGTTTTAGCTAATGCAGATCCTTGTATGATACCTAACTTACCACTTAAACCAACACCGTCTTCAGGAACATCAGATGTTCCTGTTAAACATTTGTAGATACTAAGTAAAGTCTCTTGAACTCTTCCTTTAGTAGCATCTCCTAAAGAGAACCCTAAGTCTTGAGTTTCCTTTAAAGATCTAGCTGATATAAGAAGAGATGCATAGTATTTATTCAACTGACCTACTTTTACTTTACCTTTTCCTGATAATACGTCTCTATAGAATGGTGGTTGAACAAGCATCTTCTTAATAAACATTCTATCTTTATTAGCCATAATAAATGCTATATTATTCTTTCTCTCCATAGAGTCTGTTTGTTTTATTCTTATTTTTTCCATGTTCTTTACAAGGAAATCCAAACCAGTCTCCCCATTTTCAATATCTTCTACAATATATCCATTAGAGTCTAGTTTATACCCTTTCAACCCATGTACTATATTCTTTATAGAAGAATCCATTCTTCCCCATAATTTATATACTAATGGATGCAAGTACGTTCCTTGTAAATCTATATATCCCCATATATTTGCACGTTCTTCTCTGGTAATACCGAAGATTTCATTTGACAGTAAACCGTCTGATGTAGGGATACCATCACGCACAAAGAATACAGGATTAGTTATTTCTTTAGCATCGTTCTTTTTTATAAAATCTTCTACATCTGGAAGTTTAACTTTTAGATGTTTTTCTCTAAAAGCTTTCGATGTTTCTGATTCTAGTAAAGTTTCTTTTCTATTAGCCATATATAGTGCACTTTCTATATAAGACATAATACTATCATCATGCATTATATATCCTCCTTTCAACAATTTATTAGAATGTGGAAAAAATAAATACCTGACAGGAATCCTGTCAGGTATAGTTTATTGTTGTAATTGTATATGTAGCACATTCATATCCAATTCACATGATATGGTATAGTTGATACCATATATAGGAATATTGATATTATTATAAGCAATGCTTGATCTATATGCATCTTCAGGATTATCAAAAGTGATATCAAACGATGCAACTTTTGATATATCTGATATACTTATATTTCCATATCGTTTCATTCCGTTACATAGACAATACATAGCCATAAGATTATCAAAAGCTGATATAATATCTACATCTTGTATATTGTCGATATTGTGTACGAATTCTTCTCTATTCATGATATATAAACCTCCAAATTACATAACACCTTCATCGACCATTGCATCGTTTAATTCTTGAGCTTTTCTCTTTTCCATTTCTTCTTTAGATCTTGATTGTTCATAAGCTATCCTATTTAAAGTGGTCACGTATCCTATATCCATATCTAAAAGGTCAGGCAGCGTTACTGCCTTTCCTCTGAACCATGTAGATATGAATAATAGATTTCTTATTAGACTCCCAGTATTGCGAGCCGATGACGCATAAAAACCAGGTCAGCTGCTGCACTTCTTTCTTCTTCGATCTCCTGTTTACAATGATCACAACTTACAGCTGGTAAACAGTAGTATACTGAATCAGATTCGTTCATCGCATTGACATGACCCATGATAACACTATACTGGTCGGATTCTAATGTTCTGATAATCTTAGCATACTGAATAACTTTAGCTTTCTGAGTTTTTGTTTCATTGTTAATGAATTCTTTAACTGCAATAGGTCTAAGAACTGGAGAATCCCCTTCCATATCAATACAGTAGATATTAGAGATATATGCACATACTCCGATGATATCGCTGTATTTTCTTGAGAACTCTGCATCGAACATTGTAGGAACGATTACTGTATCATAGATAGAAGGTTCTTTAAATTCGAACACGAACTGATCAGAAACCTGAACTCTATAACCAGCAAATACATTCCCGAAATCAGGATCATCTGCAATATGTCTGAGTTTCTCAATTTCCTCTTTTGCTCCTGGCTTATCACTCTTACACATAGTTTCAAGAGGAATATCATTAGCTACAGTAACCTCATTACATTTAGGACATGTATAAGGTAAGTAGTTAGCTCCGTTGAAACAAGCTCCATAGATTGCAAACCAAAGATGATCTACATCAAAATAGCTTGTGCATTTTGCCCAAGTATCAAAGGAATCTCCTTTGTTACCGATAATATGATCCCAGATAGTTTTGAATACATCTCTACTTCTAGATCTGTTTTCTACATAAGACTGAAGAACATTGAGTTCTGTTGCTGTAAATGCTTTGACAGATACAGGTCTCTTTGATCTTGGTAAAGCCCATGTAAAGATTTTCTTATCCATTCTTACAACTTTATTAGTCGCATTTGATACTGTGATAGGTTTGTTTGAAACTGCTACTGCTGAAAGATCGAATTTCTTAGTAACTGGTTTCATTTTCTTAGAAAGCTCAGCTTTAAGCTTAGCGTCAAAGTCTTCTGTAGGAGCTTCAACATCTCCTTCAAGAGCAGCAAGGTCTTTATCTTCATCTGATAATTCTGGAATGTTTTTCTCTTTTGTTTTATCAGGAACCGGAATATATTTAGGTGGTTCTGGTTGTAATTCTTCCTGAATTGTCTGAGCAGCTGTTGTAGGTTTAGCTGCTTCTACAGTTTCAGGTTTATGTGCTGGTACCGCAATATGTTCATCTGCCATATCGTCATCTAACTCCCTTTCAAGTTCATCTAATTCTGATGATTGCTGAACAGGCACATTTTCTTTTGCTGGAGCTGCCATCTCAACAACCTTTGTATTCTTATCTTCAAATTTATCTCCAGATCCATCGTGGAGAATTTCTGTAATATGTTGCTGATTCAATTCTTCTCTTAATTCTTCTTCAGAGATCTGTCCTCCGTATTGATCGATAAGTTCATTGAACTGCTCAACTTCTTCTCTACGTGATTTCATTTGCTCATCAAATTCCATTAATGCTCTGTCTTTATCATTAGGTTTAAGCTGTTTTTCTTCTTTCTTAAATCCATTAGCTGCTGGATCAAATTCTTTCATACCATTACCAAAATCTCTTTGTTCATGGCCGTCGATATTCTTAGCAGGTGCATCGACATTCCCTGATTTTAATTGAGAAATATCAATAGTATTGTTTGCCATAAGTATTTCCTCCTTAATGAATTACATTGTATCTATAAGCTCTTTTAAAGTTATAGTATTATCTTCTTGTTCTACTGTTACATATTTATATGTGTCGTCATTGATGGTTATTTGCATATGTAGCTCTTTATCTTGCACATCCATCACAATTCCTATCTTTTGATATGGAAACAAAAATCTATTCAGCTGATCATAAATATCTTTCTTAAGATCAGCAAGTCTGTCAGGAAACATATATCTGTATTTTGATACTAACCCTACTCCCATATCAGGTCTCATTGGATCAGTTCCAGGTTCTAATAATAATAACCTCACCATAAGAATACCTATAGCTTTTTTACCGTACGATATTTCAGGTTGTTTAAAGTCATTAGTAGACATATTATATTCTCTAAATATACCAGACATTACTTATCACCTCCAAAATTAATAGAATGTGACAAAAAATAAACAAGATTGGCTAAATACCAATCTTGTTCTTTTTTCTACCATTCGATGGATATGCAATGCTTTCTTAATCTATTTTTTCTTCTTATCAATTCTATTTTACTTAATATAGGAAGCTTTACATTTATAAGAATCCATGATAATGATTCATATGACCATGAATAACCTATTGTATTAGCAGCATATTCGTCAGCTGCATTTTCTGCATCAACATATCGTAAAAAACCTAGTAATCGTTTTGTTCTATTGGATCTGTTCATCATATTTAAATTATCATTATTTTTAAAATGACCAATTTCATGTAGTAAAAAGAACTTTTGAACATAAGAAGGAGCTTCTTCGTATATAGTATCTACAATTATAGCATTAGATCCATTATCTAAATTAGCAAATCCTGCTACTATAGTATTGTATTTGTGTATATATTCACCACGATGTACTACATATATATCGATATCGTCTACAGTTTGAATATCAGATTCTTTCAATTCTAAATAATCTGGCATTTTAGCCTTTCTATCTCTTTTTATAATTTCTTTAGAATCATATAAATAATCTTGCATTGTATCAATCCTTTCTCTTTTGATATATCATTCAATATAATAATATACCAATATTTAGATAAACATTTACAAAAATATAAACTATAAAGTAATCATTAAAAACAATATAATGATCAGCGCTTAATTAGTTATTATTATATTAATTTCTATCTTAATAAAAGATTGTATATATAGTATTGATTTTGAGTATAATATGACTGTTAAGTAAAACCAACCAATATCCCTCTAGGCTTAGCCTAGAGGGATATCTTTTGTTTATTTATTATAACAAAGAGATGTTATTGTGTTTTTTCCAGCTGTGCGATCAGGATTCAATCCGTGGTCTGATTGATAATTTCCTATAGCAGCATCACATCCATATCCTATATGTCCTGGATGTTCTACCCCTTTAGGGTCATATCCATGAATATATAATGCAACTTGGACAAATGTAGCTAACCATTGAGTCTCTCCGAACTTAACATAATGATTTCCAAGAGCTGCTTTTGTTTTCGGACCAAAACTTCCATCTACTGTTAGTTTTGCGCCGTAATCTTTATTAAGAGCTACCTGTAAACACATTACAGTTAGTTTTTTTGTGTTAGGTCCAACAATTCCATCTACTGAAAAAGAAGTTCCGCAGAAAGTATTACCTTCAGATTGTCCTTCTTTGATAAGTTTTACTTTATATGATTCTTGATTGGTTGATCCTGTAGGTTTTTTAATTATTAATACTTGTCCTGGATAAATTTTATTAGGATCGGCTATTCCATTTTTCTGAGCAATATCATTTACAGTAGTATTAAATCTAGATGCGATTGCTGATAAAGTATCATTAGGTTTTATTGTATATTTTACAGTAGATTCTGTATTTTCAGACGGTTTTCCGCTAAGGATTCTATTTACCTCTTTCTGTACTTTATAGTAGTCATAACCCATGGACTCTATAGCATTCTTTCTAGTATCACCGTTTCCATATACTCCTTTAATTACATCTTCTGCAATTTCCGTTATAGTTTTACTAGGCTGCTGTGGAGGATTAGGTTTAGAACTAGAGTTATCATATTTAGGTTTAGCGTATCCTCTAATATATCCCCAGCCTACAGGAAGACTTCTTCTTTCTACTGCCTCATTTTTATTACCTTCTATGGCAGTAATAGTGTTTCCTGAAACATACTCTACATATCCAATATGATCTGCATATCCATCATTAGCTTGAGTGCTATCTCCCCAGTTATATACAATAACATCACCAGGTTCAGGTCTTATAGTTCCGTCTTCGATCCAAATTCCTTTTTGTTTAAAAATCTTAATATGCTGCTCACAACCACATTCTCTTCCAATAATATCCTGAGCCCCTGCTTTAATAGCTGCTGCAGATACAGTTGCATCGCACCATGCATCTGTGTACTTCACTGCATATCCTCTAGGTAAAGGTAAAACACTATTATACAAATCAATTATTTGCTTAAATTTTCCATTATATTCAGAAAATCCCAACCAGCTCCTCATAACGTTTAATACGTCTTGTGCTGTAGCACCCATATTAAATTCCTCCTTATAATAAGATTTAGATAACTATAAATATAGCCACTGCTATATTTTATTTATATGTCCAATAAATAAGGTAAGAGACTAAAGTCTCTTACCTAACATTCATGAAATTCATGAATGTTAGGGAGGTATATAAGAGATGGGTGATATAGGATTTTTTAAAATGTATGAACGACCGTATAATGAAGTATTTGATAATATGACAGTGTATTATAATTATGCTTTTAAATTTGGTCCATTATATCTTTTTTGTATGTGATGCAAAATAGAAGTTACATCTGCTAAAGCAAATAAAACATATTCATTTAATCTTGGCTCAATACCAATGCCAGTGCAATTATCAAATAGAGGTAATATATTGATTGCGATGACATCTATTAATGAATATGATCATATTTACCCTACATACTTTACCTATATAGATTTTGGGGTTGATTATGATACGTCTAGTATCGGATATAGAAAGGCCTATACGCGATATATTGAAGGTGGGGAACAAGTTTCTATTGCATTAAGTGTCATTGTCGTTGTTTTAAATGTTTTGTAATCTTCACATTTCAATAATTTGAAATGGAGGTATTAATATGGAACACACTGTAACTGTTAAAAATAAAAAATATTATACAAAAAAATATAAATGTCCGTATTGTGAAGATAGAGTAGAGAGAAATAAAATGACTGCTCATATTGAAAAGAAACATAAAGAAATGATTCCAGAAGGATACACTGCATCTAGAGTTGCATTTAATACTGTAAATAAAAAATCTTCAGGTCATTGCATTATATGTAGAAATGAAACTGACTGGAATGAAGATAAATGCAGATATGAAAGATTGTGCAATAATCCTGCGTGTAAAAAAGCATATGTAAAAATGACTGAAGATAGATTAAAAGCTAGAAGAGGGGTCACTAAATCTGAGATGCTTAATAATCCAGAATTTCAAAACAAAATGCTTAAAGGAAGATCTATTTCCGGAACATATAAATTTACCGATGGAGGTAAAATAGATTATGTTGGGTCTTATGAGAAGAATTTTTTAGAATTTATGGATAAATTTCTACATGTAAAATCTTCAGATATCGAAGCTCCAGGTCCCACTATAGAATATTATTATGAAGGAAAGAAACATTTTTGGATCACTGACTTTTATTATATTCCTTATAATCTTGTATTAGATATAAAAGATGGAGGGAATAATCCTAATAAAAGAGAAATGCCTGAATATAGGGCAAAGCAGAAAGCTAAAGAGAAAGCTATAGCTGATTCTAAGATGTATAATTATATACGATTGACTGATAATAATATACCTCAGTTAATTGATATAATGATGGATTTAAAAGATAGTCTTATGGATATGGAAGGTCCATTTGATCAGAGAATGTCCAAGATCAAACCTATCATTAGAATTAATGAAGGTTATATTCATCTATTAAATGATTTCAAAGACCCAAGATATTGTGATTGGGACGAAGAATTAACTTATAAATCTATTCATGATGCAATAAGTTCTCAAAGTGGATTAAATTTAGATAACGAGCTTCATGTATATGATATGGATCCTGATACTTATAAAAAGGAATACATTGGATCTATTAAAGTAAATGGTAATGGAAAGTATGAATGGATTAAACAGGAATCTGTTCTAGTAGAAGATACATTATATCTTAATCCGAAAGTGGATGATTTGATACCTAGAATGTTTTGTATTATGATGACAGATCCAGATATGTATAGATTAAAAGATTTATCTGATCTAGAACAATATGCATCTGATATTGAAGATATATACGAGCTACTTGAGATATCTACATATTTAAGAGCAATATTGCAAGAACATTCTGAGAGATGGGTCGAATATTATAAATACCTATATTCTGGAAAATGTTCATGGGTATATCAACACGACTGTGAAACTTTTAAAAAAAATGATATTACTTTAGAGGATATGACTGAAATAGGAGATAAACTTAGAGATATAAATCATATTATAAGAGATAAAATATCTAAGTGCGATTCTTATATAGAATCATCTCAAGATATGGACGAATTTGATTTGGAATATATGAAAGAATATGTATTATAATAAAAAAATAAAATGGGTAGATTTGGTTCTACCCATTTTTAATATGGTTCCATTGATAATATCAATGTGCATTTATTATTCTCTAATACTGCATAATAAATATCTGTAATTATTGTAGCAATACACGTGCAAGCATACGAAATATTTGCATCTATGCAATCTTCAAAATTGTTTGCATATATATTAATACGATCTGTAGTATATTTGAAAAATTGGTAATCTTGTGAATCTTTAAACAATGGTAATTCTTTTTGTTTAAATTCTTCAAACTCATTTTTAGTTCCGATTACAAGAATGGACATTGAAAACCTCTCAAAATCAAATGGTAAGTTAGGTTTTAAACCAATAATCCCCTCATATTCCTTAACTATATTATCAATATAATCAGAGATATATTTCTTATGAGACTTCTCTATATTTGCATCTGAATTTTTAGCTGCAAATTTAAGTGTGATAAGTTCATCAAGTTTTTCTGACTTTTCTTCAAATAGTTCTTTTAACATGATAATTCCTCTTTCTCCTATTTTACGCATAGGTGCATAATGTTTATTATATTCTTATATATGGATAACTATACAGTAATGGTGCTTGGAATTTCTTCTGTGATGAGATTGATTCGTTGCGCTCCATATTTATATTATCCATATCTAAGGTTCCTGAATAAGTACCATCGAAATTATTTTCGATATCCTTATATGGGTAAGAACCAGCTATTGGAAATGTAACAAGTTCCAATAAATATCGTCTAGATAATTTATTATCTCTCATTTTTATTCACCTCTCTTTCAAATTGAGCGGAAGAGATATCATATGCTGATATATCTTCAATAGCGTTAGCTATGTGTATTGGCTTAACCATAGCTGTATATTGAACGTCAGTATATAGAATATACTTTATTCACTTTGATAATATACAATTATAGTAGGCGATATTTACAAAAAGAATAGGGTAGGCTTTTTAAGCCTACCCTACTTATTTGCCGTTTTCTTAGTATATAATTATAAAACTGTAATTATACTTTTAAATAATATAATTATATATTATAAATATGAAGGAGGATATCTAATATGAGTTTATTTGAAATTATAGCAGTATCATTCACTGCTATATACTTCTTAACGTACTTAGGATTTGTGATATGGTACAAGATTTTAGATTACAAAGAAAAGAAATTAAAGGAGGATAAATATAATGAAAATGTATAAAAGAGATGTATTTAAGGAAGAAACAGTGAAAGTTTTAAATGAACTGATGATTGATAATTTGCTTGTACAGCAAGTTATCGAAAAAATATTAAAAGTGGCAAATATCAATGATCCAGATGTTGATGAGATTATGAAAGTTTTAAATTCTAGAGTAAGAGGCACAGATATACTTATTGAAGGATTAAAAGAAAAATATGTATGTAGTGAAGAGGTTTTATAAGGAGAAATATTATGTCAGAAATTAGATTAGCCCATTATAATGATGGTAAACAAAAATATCAGAGTCACGAAATATCAATATTCGATAAATGTGATGATTATTGCGATGAAACTGGAACATTCGGGATACACGGTTTAGCGGCTATTATTGGTTATGGTGAGTCCGAAGAACAAGCCAGAGATGATTTTAGAAACAAGTTCAACAGTGCATTCGAACAACTTAAAGAGTTTCATAGGAAACTTAATGATTCAAATGAATCTATCGAAGAGGTTGAAGTCGATTGTACTGGAAGTATAGTAGAATAAGGAGGTTAGATATCTATGATAAATATAGAATATCTGGTAGTAACTTATTTTGTTTCATTATTTGTAGATTGGGTATTTCAAACAGATTGGCGAGCTACAAATAAAAGTAAATGGGGTAAGAACGATAATAAAAAGATATCATTAATAGCATTATCTAGCCATTCACTTATATATGCAAGTATAACTTCTCTAATAGTGTTTATAATTCTAGGATTGAATAATATGCAATACATTATTACTATAATAACGTTATTTATAACTCATCTTATAATAGATACTAGAATTCCAGTTAAATGGATAATGAGAAAGAAAGATATGACAGATGATCAAATAAATGATACAGCTAATTTTGGGTTTATGCATATCGGTATTGATCATAGATTACATGAAGCTGTTATTTTAATACTTGCATTGATAATATAGAAAAGTGAGGAGGAATATATTATGAGTTTATTTGACCAAATAATTAAAGAAAATGGAATTATAACGGAAGAAACTATAGTTAGATATGATGACACTCCAAAAAATTCATTTAAAATAGATGTAAATACTACATCTGGATCTACAGGTATAGGCACATCTTATTTTAAATTTTATGATAATACTAATGGTATCGCCAGGATATTAGTAACAGAACCAAATTATCCAAGAGATCATACCAATAGAAAGGGTCTTCATAATATCAAGCTATCCAATAAACAAAAACGAGATTTGATGGCAGTATTAACATCAAAACCTACTAAGTTATCGTATTCTCGGTTTAACACTTGGTTTGAAGCTATAGTGTATACAGCTAATATTGTAGCTCATGTTTCGGTAGATGATATTGAAAAGTATAAAGATTATCCTTTAGATAACTGTCCGCAATATGTTATTCCGTATCATATGCCAATACCAGATTATACGAAATTGTAAGGAGTATGATATGAGAAAAATATATAATAAAAAATATAAAAAATATTGTAAACAGTTAGGGATCACTTTAGATGAAGGGAAAGAATCATATCAAGAGATATTAATAGATTGGAAACATCATATTTGTATATGCACATATTTAAATCTATATGATATACCTTATGTTGTAGTATATAACAACGAAAAACCGGAAGATGCTACAAAGTGCTGTAGACTTAGTTTAGTTTCTAATGAATATATTAATATATTTACAAAAACTAAAATGGTAAGATGGGTACTGAATGGGCAAGAATCTATAATAATTTCTAAAATATTAAGAGAATATTGGAAAGATATCATATTCAAATTTGGTTCCATATATATTGACGTTTATGGTAGTTGTAAAAATATCCCTTTACAGTGCCCATATAATAATGATATAATTAATATAGTAGAAACTAATAGACAGATGAAAGGGGATTTAGTTATATCTGATATTAATAGAAGCGATTTCTTATCTATTATATCTATAGGGTAATCATTTTGATCAGGTGTGATTAATTTCACACCTGATTTATTTTAGACATACTATTAATATTTATAAGGAGGATTGTAATATGAAACGAGCGCAATTATCTGATGAGGTATTTGGTATACCTCAAGAAAGAAAATATCCTATACCAGACAAACGGCATACGATTTCTGCGATTAAATTATTTAATCACGTTGAAGATAAATACGAAGAACAATTGGCGAAAGCTGTTATTAAAAATATGAAAAAATATGGTATTGATAGCTCTATAATTGGATACCATAATAGATTAAAAAAATATCTTCCTAAAGATATGATATTAGAATCATCACACATACGGTATATATCGTTATCTAAAAAAGAAAGATCTGATATTATAACTATAACCAAATCACTAAAAGATCCTTGGAAAAAAGAATTTACTGACATATATTTAGAAAAAATAGTATATAAAAAAATTAAATACTATAGTGGTATTCCAATAGGTTTTGTTATTATTAGAGCAATCACTAAAGATAATGAAAATAGAGGAACAATTACTGTGGCAATATCCCCAAATCATGAAGGGGAAAACCTAGGATACACATTAGTAAAAGAAGCTATTGCGTTTTATGATAAATGCAGTTTTTTAGATTCTATTGAATATAGAGTTGCAAAAAACAATAAACGATCCATATCGTTAATTGATAGATTAGGTTTTACTTATATATCAGATAAAGATAACTATATGATATATCGATTGAGCAAAGATATGATATCAGAATCATCAACAGCTAATTTTAAATTTTTAGATATTACTAAAAATAAACAAAAAGCTTTATCGTATTTTAACTCAATAGGAAAGAATTATGATAAATATATTGATTTATATTCTGGAGAAATAATAATCGATAAAAAATCAGATAAAGTTATAGGAAGCGTTTTAGTTGGAAATAAAAAAGATAAAGGATTTATTACGGACTTGTGGGTAGATAAAAAATATCAAGGCCAGGGGTTAGGTAGTAGATTACTTAAAGATGCTATCAATAAATATGGTGGCGTGGATCTTACTGTTAAAAAAGACAATGACATAGCTATACATATGTATAAGAAATATGGATTCGTTCCAATAGAATATAACAATGAAAAATATTATTGGATGAAGTTAAAAAATAAATTATCTAAAGATGATAAAATTTTACAAGAGGCAGATTTATGTAACGAGTACATGCAAGAAAATTTTATAATAAATAAAAAAGATATATGTGTAAATGTGGATAAATTTGAAAAAGGAGAAACAAATATATTATTAGTAACTGGATTATCTGGATCAGGAAAATCTACATTAGCAGATCAATTAGCATCTAAATATAGAGCGACTCATTATGAACTGGATTGCTTATCTTTTTATTTATGTAAACATATGTCTTTAGAAGATGCAAAAGGAAACGAAGATGCTTTGGTGGATTTTATAAATAAAAAGAAACTTGACCAAATTAAACCTTCTCGAGATAAATGTTT
>ERZ779902.681-NODE-681-length-14379-cov-2.835451_pt1 | contig 14379 bp, 13 predicted proteins | sample MGYA00511350_ERZ779902 | MGnify/ENA primary metagenome ERZ779902 (study PRJEB29588, sample SAMEA2146908) | human gut metagenome | biome: human gut; feature: human-associated habitat; material: faeces | place: Denmark | collected 2008/2010 ...
ATCTGCGCAATGCACCCCACCCAGAGATTGCAATGGCATAAATTACTATTTTGTTAGCTGAAATATTGAATTTTCAAGGTACGAACCCCATTTTAGGTATGGGAAGTCTTAGTATCTAATTTATAAGGTGTTACATATTAGTCACATTGAAATTGTAAATGTCCTCTCTTGGATTTTTAAATCCGCTAAACTCATCAACTTTTACAAGAGAAAATAAAAATCCTGAATTTGGATTAGGAAATCCTTTTTTTTCCTTTCTCAAAAAACCTTTTACTGATAATAAGTATTTTCCGGCAGGAACATCATATTTAAAATCTGAATATTGTATGTCACCATCCCCCGTCTTAAACGATATTGCTTCCCCACAAAATTCACCTTCATTGAATGTATAGAAGGAACCTATATCTGAAATCCAAAGTCCACCTTCTATTTTTAAATTAAATCCTTCAATCTCAAACTTTTGTTCCCACTCATCATTAAATGTATTATCATATCCTTCCAGTTTAATAAGATGTTGTCCCGAATTTATTTTCGAAATAGGAAACCAAATCCCTTCTTTTTGCATAGCTAAATATAATTTTTTATCCTTTTGAAATTTATGTAATAATTTTTTTGATCTAATTTTTTCTTTTTTCAAAAAATCTTGTAGAACTTCCATTGAAAATAAACAAATACCATAACTATATGTACTTAAAATCCTATCCATAGCACTTCTCCTTTTATATTAATAATTTACTTAGGCGTTTGCGAAACGCCAAACACCGCATAAATACGGTATTTTTTGTCGTTAAAATAAAATATCTCCTCAAGGTTTATGGTAAAATAGAGTTGACTAGAAACTAAATACCAATCCACCTTAAAGGAGATATACCTATATGATAACACATAAGCAGCTCACTTTAGCAGAAGTTTTTGAAAATTGTCAAAATAAATTCGACAACGACAAATCAGTTCCTTTCGCTTCTTGATGAAGCCATTAACCTTGATGAAATTGTTCCTGTTTCTTTTGTTAATCATTTTCACACCAGTACCGGAAGCCCCCGCAAACATCAGCTTTATCCAATGCTGAAAGCACTTCTGATCCAGCGTATTTTCTCAATCCCGCTATTTTCAGCTATTGGAAGTATATATTATCTTACCTGATTACCATTACACCGACTTTATGTGGTCCCTCATAAATAATAAATTCTGCACTGCTTTTTAATAAATGATATGGCGCATTATCAAACAAAAAGCCTACTTCACAATTATCTTTCATTTCATTTTGTTCTACATTTGTTCTATCAAACCTAATAGCTAGACTCCAAGTATCTCCATTTTCCATCTGTATAGTCGGATAATATTCAGTTCCTATTGGTGGCCTTTTCCTTCCTCCTTCTTCTTCTGAAATCCAATATATTATTGCCTTTTTCATTATCCTCATCCATTACACCCTCCTAACACTTGTTGTTTCCAATCTGCTCTTACAGAATTACGGCTCTTAATTTTAACAGACTTTTGATTTAAATCTTCAACTTCAAAATAAGAAGCTGCCCCTATTCCATCATGCTTACCTGGATTTCTAAATTCATTGTCCACAATATAATCTGGAATATCAACCTCAATAACATAAAACTTAGTGTCTACACCATTTCCCATTTTTTGACCAAACACAATAGCATCCTCATAACTATCAGCAAACCATTTTCCTGACATTCCAGAGGCTGAAGCTCTCCAACCAAAATCTTGAATATCGAAAAACTCTTCCCTACTCATAGATCTAAAAAAGAAATCTAAACCAAACACATCAACCCATATATTTACATCTTTAACATACCCATAAATCGTCGGATTCCCGCCCGCTAATCTAATCGGATCCTGCTGCGTATACTGTCCCTGCTGCGAATCATAGTACCTGAATCGGTTATAGTACAGCTCGGTTTCTTCATCCTCATACTGCCCCTGGAAACGAAATGGAATAAAATTCTTTTTACCTAATGCTTCCTCCGTTTTTACACGCCCATAGATATCCAGATTTCTTTTCCAAACTTTCTTTCCCTCTTCATCATAGAAAAATTGCCTGCCCTGCCACTCTTTCGTAATCCTGCCCAACGAATCTCGTTCAAACTTTACCTTGCCATATTGGTTTTCCGCCTCTATTAGAGCGCCATTCTTATTATAAGTAAAGTTCTCATAAGTTTTGTCATAATAATCAGCTCTTATCACACGTCCCAATTTGTCATAACAATACCTTGTATATCTGCCTCCCGGGCGATTAATTTTTGTAACAAGACCAGAATAATCTCTTTCATATGTGCGGGTTAAAATCAAAAAATTTACACGCTTTATTTTACCCTTTTGGGTTTCCTAAAAACACTCCGTCCAATACTTATATTTTTCACTTCTACAATTTATCTTCTGTAAATACTCCTTTTTTCTCTTTTCAAAAGTTCCTGTAGCAAAGCTCTTTTCCATTTCACTTGAAAAAAGGTTCATTAACTCCTTTCCTAAACTATTATATAAAATTGGTGTTATATCCTTAAATACCTCCTCAATCTCTTGTCTTGTCACATGCCTTTCATAATATTGAACAATTTCCTGATTCCAAAAAAAAGCGTCAGAAAACTGTGCATCAAAATCCCATATTTCACTCGTCCAAAATGGCCTTTCTTCATTTATTGCAAGCAAATTATCGCTTTCCTTAAAAAGCAAAACTGAAATATACTTAAAGAATGAATATTTTATCGCTAAAGATCCTCCATAAATTTTATCAAATAACTTTACAATATTATTTCTATCAAATGCAATTGTTGTGTTAAACAAAGAAATGTCACCGAGTATTGTTTTATTTCCCATTTCCATCCGTTTCACTGTCTGTTCAACATAATATTCCATTACATATGGATATTTTTCTCCTACAGAATTTTTAAAATTTTGTTGATTAAAAAAAATCATAGAATTAAACTGACTATAAATATCTTCTGCCATTTTATTCTGATGCATGATTGCCTCTTCAATTATTCTTAAATAAAATGGCAATAAATATTCCATTAATTCCGGCTGAATATCTGATGAAAATCTACAATCATCCGCAAAATTTTGTAGGATTAAGTATTTTTCCGTAAATACCCCATCTATTTTTTCATTTGTAATAAAGCTTTTCAACACATCTTTATCTGTTTCATAAAGATTCATTTTTACCTCTGGCTTCTTAACTTTTATTGACATATTTTCGGCACCTTTGCATCTGTCGATTTTGGAGGTTGCAGTTCTGATACTTTATTAATATTGGAATACTTATTATTAACAACATCTGACATTCCCCTACTTCTTACCTCATTTAACGCTTTTTATTTATAACCATTCCCCTGCGTGAACACCGGTGGATCATAGTCCATCGGTTTGGCAGAAAGTTTCAACTTGAAATCACAATAATCACCATCATCAAAGCAGGTATGCTCTCTGTACAGTGGGGCACCCAGAATACCGAACATGACATAATCCAGATTACAGAGGTAAGGCATGTATTCTTCATATCCGTATTTTTTTGCAAAATCCGCTAGCGGACAAACGAGGTTGTGATAACTGAAATCATACCCCTTTTCTGGTGAAATCTGTGTCTGTGTCTCGAAACTTCCGGGATTCTGCGCAGCGTTTAATGCATTCTTCCTATCCTTTTTTAGGAACATTTTTGTAAGAAATCGGGGATTAGTAAAGATTTTACCCATCATGCTCCGTAAAAAAGACGGAATCTTTGTAAACTGACGCTCATAAATCAGAATCATCAGGTGACCGCTCTGCGCTGTCGTAACACCATATTTTTTTAATACTTCACCCATGCTCACAAACATGTAAGCTCCGATAAGGTTCTTTGTTCCGCTGGCAGCATCTCCGCCAATGTAAGGGAATCTTTCTAACATCTCCACCTGATAGTTTGTCCAAATTTCTTGAATGAGGGCATCATAAGACTGCCCAGTAAGCGACTCTAGTTCATAGCTGATATAATTCATGTAAGAATTTAAAGTTTTATGCCATTTTTTTAGATTTTTTTGGTAATATCCGTGCATATATTTTCTTCTCCTATATTATCGCAATTGGCCTGTTTTCTTTATAAAAATTCACCTTTAACTTGAATATTCATTCTACAGAGACTAAAGTCATATAGCGTAAAGACCCATTCGTTAAGCTAAAAATGAAAACAGAATCCTCACATGGAATATACTAAACAACAGTGCACTAAAAAGCAATAGACAGAAAGCAATTTTATGGCAGGCCGGATGAAATTCCTGCATCTGAAAAAAAGGAAAATTCTCAAATTGAGTGATATAAAACCAAACTTTTCAGAACTCGCACGGTTTTATGATCTGGATCGCAGGACTGTCAAAAAGTATTATGACGGATATGAAGGCAAAGCTGCTCACAGAGATAAACCAAGCAAACTGGATAAACATTATGATCTCATCAAACAAAAGCCTTCTATCAGAGGTTCGAATGTCCGCACTGTGTATGAGTTCATTCTTTTTGAGAGGGTGTCTGATATTCGGCTCTCTCACTTTCCGGGGTGAGGTTGCTTACCGCATATAAAAAGTTCATTCCTGCATTCTCAGCCACCTTCCCATCAGAACCATACTCATTTCCCACCATAAGACATTTCTCCGGTGTAATGTCAGCCTCAGGATACTTTGCAAACAGATAAGCTGCAAATTCCGCATCCGGTTTCTTAAAGCCTGCATCCGATGATATAGCTATTCCGTCAAAATACCTTACAAGACCAAGCTGCTCAAGCTCCGGCATAGTGAATATTGCCTGTGCGTTGGACAGAAGCCATACCTTCACTCCCTGCCTGTTAAGCTCCCCAAGCATATCATACACGCCATCATACACCTTAAAGTACGCTCTCGACTCTGCCCTGAAAATATAGCCGAACGCATCTGAGAATTCTCTGATAACCCTGCTGTTTCTTAATGTACACAGCTCATAAAATACATCGGAAATATTAATTTCAATCTTATTGTCCGGGTATCTGTTCTGAAGAAGGCTGCTATATTTTCTGCATAGACGCATGTACTCTCTCTTCAATTCCTTGTGCTCATAATGAACTCCATGTCTTCTCAGAAACTTGGCAAGCTTCTTCCAGAAGTTCTTCTCCTCCTCGTCCGTATGTATATCTACCAAGGTTCCGTACAAATCAAACACTGCATGCTTAGCGCCGGTTCGCTCCACTTCATTTATGACGGAATCCCTGATATCCGCAATGTTGCATATTGTCATGTTGACCTCCATATTCTTATGATTTATCTATTTTTCTGTCTAGGTGCGTTTTTCTTTTATAATAAGTATAAAAGCAAGCCCTTAAGCCTGCTTTTATATGGGGTACAATATTCAAATTATGAAAGCTTCCAGATGTCCTTGTTATACTCCTCAATGGTTCTGTCTGATGAGAAGAAGCCTGCATTTGCTATATTGTGGAGCATCTTCTTAGCCCAGCTCATTCTGTCCTCATAATCAGCGAATGCCTTATCCTTAACCTTGATGTACTCCTCAAGGTCTAAGAGTGTCATGAACCAGTCCTTATTGAGAAGCTCATTGTAAAGACGCTCAAGGTTCTCCTCATTGCCGATTGCAAGAAGCTCATCACTCACGATGAAATCAACCGCATCCTTTATAACATCACTCTTCTCATAGTAATCCATCGATACATAGTCTGCCTTTGCATAGTGCTCGATAACCACATCTGCTGTCTTTCCGAAGATATATTCATTCTCCTTGCCTGCGAACTGGCTTATCTCAACATTTGCACCATCTAAGGTTCCAAGTGTAACCGCACCGTTTAACATGAACTTCATGTTACCTGTACCTGAAGCCTCCTTAGAAGCAAGTGAAATCTGCTCGGAAATATCACATGCAGGTATAAGCTTCTCTGCCTTGGTTACATTGTAATTCTTTACCATGACAACCTTAAGATAAGGACTTACCTCAGGGTCATTATTGACAAGCTCCTGCATGCAGAGGATAAGATGAATTATATCCTTTGCGATAACATAAGCAGGTGCAGCCTTGGCTCCGAAGATAACCGTGATTGGTCTTGCCGGCTTCTTGCCGTCCTTGATTTCAAGGTACTTGTGAATCACATAGAGTACGTTCATCTGCTGTCTCTTGTACTCATGAAGTCTCTTAATCTGAATATCGAAGATTGAGTTCTCGTCAAGTTCAATTCCCTGTGTCTCGGACAGATAATTGGAGAGTTCAATCTTGGCATCCTTCTTAATCTCTAAGAGCTCATTTAATACCTTCTCATCATCGACAAACTTCTCAAGCTTTTTAAGCTCAGTTGCATCCGTCTTGTAGCCGTCACCGATAAGGCTTGTGATAAAATCGGCAAGCGGAGCGTTGCAGTGTAAAAGCCATCTTCTGAAAGTGATGCCGTTAGTCTTGTTGTTGAACTTCTCAGGATAAATCTTGTAGAAGTTGTTAAGCTCAGAATCCTTCAAAATCTCGGTGTGGAGATATGCAACACCGTTTACGCTGTAGCCATAGTGTATATCCATGTGTGCCATATGCACTCTGTCATCCTCGTCGATAATGTACACGCTCTCATCGTCGAACTTAGCGCGCACTCTCTTGTCTAACTCCTTTATGATAGGCATGAGCTGCGGAACAGCCTTCTTAAGATAAGCGATAGGCCACTTCTCAAGAGCTTCAGCTAAGATTGTGTGGTTAGTGTATGCACAGGTGTTAGTAACCTCCTTGATTGCCGCATCCATGGACATTCCCTCCGCTGTGAGAAGTCTTATAAGCTCAGGAATAACCATTGAAGGATGTGTATCGTTAATCTGGATTGCAACATACTCGTGAAGGTCGGTAAGCTTGCAGCCTCTTTCCTTTGCTTCCTTTAAAATAAGCTGTGCGGCGTTGCTTACCATGAAGTACTGCTGATATACGCGCAGAAGTCTTCCTGCCTCGTCCGAATCATCCGGGTAGAGGAAAAGTGTAAGATTCTTCTTAATCTCATCCTTATCAAAATCAATGCCCTCTTTTACAATGCTCTCATCAATTGTCTCAATATCAAAAAGATGAAGCTTGTTGGTGCGGTTGTTATAACCGGTTACAAGAATGTCATACATTCTCGATGTAACTTCCATGCCGCCGAACTTAACCTTATAAGAAACATCTGTCTTGTTGAGCCAGCTCTTCTTGTCAATCCAAGGATTCTTTGTCTCATACTGTAAATTATCCTTGAATTCCTGCTTAAAAAGTCCAAAATGATAGTTAAGACCAACTCCGTCTCCGTTAAGACCAAGGCTTGCGATGGAATCAAGGAAACATGCCGCAAGCCTTCCAAGACCTCCGTTGCCAAGCGCTGCGTCCGGCTCCTGATCCTCGATGACATTTATATCAAAGCCAAGCTCATCAAGAACCTCCTTGACTTCCTTATAGCAGCACAGGTTAATCATATTATTTCCGAGTGCACGTCCCATAAGGAACTCCATGGACATATAATAAACAGTCTTTACATCCTGCTTCTCATACTCCTTCTGCGTAGCAATCCATCTGTCTATAATCATATCCTTGACAGCATACGCTACAGCCTGAAATACCTGCTGCTTGGTTGCCTCATTGATATTCTTCCTGTAAATATTCTTTACATTGTCTAACACGGATTTCTTAAAGTCCTCTTTGTTGAAAACAACCGTATCCATAAAACACCTCCACGCATTAATAATTAATTTAATATGAGGGTAAAAAGGTATTTTGCCACTCATTTGATATCCTCGAATTGCTCCGCTGTAAAACAGCTCTCTCAATTCTACAACATTCGGAATCCACTAATCTACTGCGTAAATCACTGCTTTCCCATGTTTTGTGGGTTCCAAGTTCAAGAACCTAATTGTGCAAGCACTAACGTTTTTTTGCCACTGATATCTTTAATATAATAGTATGCCAAAATTCACTTTAATGCAAGAAAATTTTCACACTTTACTACTCTTATATACTTTACTTACACCTGCTTTATCATGCAATACTGCGTAAGTCCAAAATGCTTTTGTATTGTATCATACATCTGAAACCCAAAATGCTTGTACATATCTACATTCTTAGGATTATGTGTCTCAAGCGATATCATCATCTTATGCTTATCTGCATAATCTACAACTTCTCCAATGAGCTTAGCTGCGATGCCATGATGCTGCAGCTCAGGATTTACCGCCAAATATATTATATGTAACCTGTTGTTCTGATGAAGCTGGTCTGTCCAGCTCGAATTGAGGTAATCCCTGCCGATTATGAAATTCTTAAGAGTCTTCATTGATGGGTCTTCCTTTAAAAGATATCCATCCGTCCTAAGCTCGGCAAACACCTCTGACATATAGAAATGAACCAGATTATATGGCTCAGCCTCGTCTGATACAACCAAAATCCCATTGATTTCTTCGCTGTCAGCGAATATCTCACAAGTCTCATAAAACTCATCCAGATCGCACTTAAAAAGCTCCGGCATCAGTCTTTTTCTGACGTTCTCATCAGGTATCATGCTCACATAGAGCGGATCCTTCTCAAAACATTTTATAAGAAGCTGTTCCAGCTTCGGAAAATCTTCCTTTTTCACTCGATATAACGTGTCACTTGTCATAAAGCTTCCTCTTTTTTATTTTTATCACTAAAATACAGCCAAGAAGTCTATTTTCAGTACATAGACTTTTGTATGCCAGCTTAAAAAAGCAATGGCAACAGGTCTGAAAGCTGATTGATGCTAGTACATAAGACACTTTCAAAGCCTTTACTGCTCTATCCATTATACCACTTTGAAAAAAAAGTTCTACCTTTTCTCATCAATATATAACTGTATTCTGCTCCGAATTATGTCTTATCCGCCGTTTTCATAACAGTATGTAAATAGCATTATCCCGGCCGCAGGAACACACCGGCATGCAGCTGTAGAACTCAATACAGGCAGTTATGGATAACTTCCGTTATCTCCCTGACATACTGCGTAGTATTCCTTATGTCAAGCTTAAGGTATTTTTGCTGGCGTGCTCTTGCCTCATTTAGCACTGCGAGTTCACAGCTTACATCCACATTCTCATCGCCAGCCTTCAGCTTATCGATAAGTCTTCTGACGACATCCTGAAGATTTTCATGGTGGATTATCCTGCCATAGCCCCACTTTAACCTTTCATGCGGTTGATTGAGCACATAGCCGGTAAAATATTCATACACGGCTTTCTCGAACTTAAATGCATATTGGTTGTTATCTATCCTATATATCCAATTAAGTGCATTCCTTATCCTTGTCAATGGCTTTTTAGCGTCTTTTTCAGAGCTAAGGGCATCTATGGCTTTTCCGAGAAATACCACATCATTCATAGCTGTCTCATAAGGAAATAATACGTCATCCTGCCAGTTGAGTGTTACAAGTGTATCCTGCGCCAGTGCAAATGCTTTTAAAAGCTCCGTCTCGATGCGGATATCATCCTCATCTCTATACTTATTCTGTCTGCCCCATGCCATAAGCTCAGCTTTATAGTTATCATCCTCGCATCCGGATATATCGTTGGAATAATTGTGTTCACCTACTACGGCATTAACCTTAAGCGCCTGCGCTTTTAAGTCTGTCACCGCCTGAATGAATTCGTCCGCTATCTCCCTATCCTCACATATTTCCCTGTCAAATCTGTGCAAAAGCTCATCGGAAACAGTTGTAAAATCAACCGGAGCGATACGCATATTGTCAAGCCTTAGTAAAATATAGGCATACAGCTTATGGTGGAAAAGATATACCTTTTCATCATAGAATTCATCACTGTCATACTGTGAATGATAATGCGACTCCATGAACTTTCCGCCAGCAAATTCATTCACTGTGGACGGAATACCGGATATTGCGACTGAAAAGTCATCCGACCATGTCTGAATAGGTGCCTTAGTCCCCACACCGTCAGGATATGCCTCATGTAAATCTCCCGGATATTCCTTAAGTATCTTTCTGAAAAAATTCCTGTATTCATATGTCGAGCGCACATAATCCTTATTTCCATGTGCAAACGCAGGAAGCTCAAAGTTCAAATCCGCTATTACCTTCCCTTTCCACTCCGGGTGAACCGTGAACACTTCCTCATAAGCCCCTGTAGACCAGTCATACTTAGAGTTAATAACTCCCCATTCCTCAGCAGCCATAGCGCATAATATTATGGTGTTATGCGGCTTATAATTGTTTTTTATCAACATGCGCCCTATCTCAATCAGCATGCTTACCGCCGTATTGTCATCCTGAAAACCCGAAAAATACGAGTCGTAATGCCCTGACAGAAGTATCATCCTGTCCGGATTTTCGCCTGGAATCTCTCCAACAATATTGTATGAGCTTGAATCCGGAACAACCTTCGTATACGCATCAAACAACACTGTACATTCTCTGCCCGATGCTTCTTCATTTTCCGCTTCTTTTGCCATACATCTTTTAATGAAATCCGCATCCGTCCTTGAAATGGAAAAAGCCGGTGCATCACATGGTCCTGCTATATCCTGTGCATTTAACGCATTATCGGCAACCTCACCGTAGCCGCCTGCCTGAACAGCCACAAAGCCTATTGCACCCTTTAACTTAGCCTGATATACCGGAAAATTAATCCACCACTCCTCACGCTGGTTGATTTCTGCCATCACAAGCTTGCCGTTTACCGATATTCCAAGCTTTTCTAACTCTTCATAATCTTCAAGTGTACCCTTCCCGGCATCAACTATCTGAACACTCTCATATCCGTAAGTCACAAAATTCGTCTGGTATGCACCAAGCTGAAGCTCTCTCTCCTCATCTGCGGCTTTTGCCCTTATGACTGCACGCTTGAACTCCCATGCATCCACATCAACTCTGTCTTTATGAACATTGCAAAAGCCGGCCTCAACCATTCTGTTAAAAATAAGCTCTCCTGCCTCATGCTCCGCCTCAGAGCCTGCACTTCTGTACCCCAGTACAGGATTGCTTCTTATATTCTCAAGCTCCTTTGCCAGATTATACGAATACCTTACATCCGCGCTGTCCAATATATTCTTAATACGTTCCTCACTCAAGCTGTCCATATATCTACCTCCTATGGGACAGAGGGGTCTGGTCCCTGTGTCCCACTATTTTACCTTTCTGCACATGATTATGTCATCCCTGTAAGTGCCATCATCATATTTCATCGCATCCTTGTTTCTGCCCGTCTCAACAAAGCCTGACTTCTCATAAAGCGCTTTTGCGCGGTCGTTTCCGTCAACGACCTCAAGCTCCATCTGCTCATAGCCCATTTTCCCGGCAAGCTCTATAAGATATTCCATCATTGCAGTTCCGATTCCAAGACCCCAGAACTTCTTTTTGAGCGCTATCGCAAGTGAGCATCGATGCCTGACTCTGCGCCTTGTTCCGACTGCGCTGATGCTTGCGTTTCCGGCTGTCTCACCATCTACGAGCGCCATCATCATGACAGAGCCTGCATTCTCAAGCATATTATTTAATATCTCCTTCTCACTCTCGACAGTATATGTAACTTCATCCGGATTTCTCAGAAGAAATGGTGTCTCAGCGGCTGTCACCTTAAGATAATCTATCATTTCCACCGCATAGTCAGGTGTAGTGCAGCACAATGTACACTGCCTTCCATCCTTTAATATTATCTTTCTGTCATCAAATCTCATATATGCCTCCTGTCTGGGACGCAGGGGTCTGGTCCCTGTGTCCCATCATCCTATCACCATAAGTATTCTAAGCTCAAACCAGCCATCCTTGGCATTGACTGTCACTGAGCCATTATATTTTTCCACAATCTTTCGTATGCTCTTCATTCCGTAACCATGGAACCTTTTGTCCTGCTTGGTCGTCTTAGGCATTCCGTTTTCAAATTCAAGCTTTCCTTCATAGCAGTTTTCAACCTTGATACGAAGAAAATTCTTCTGTCTGGACACAGATACATGAATCAGGCGCTTCTGCGGGTCATCTATCTTCTTCACACTCTCTATTGCATTGTCGAGCGCATTCCCGAACAGAGCACTGATATCCATAGGCTGCAAAAAATCCAATTCTTTGCCGTCAGCCACACAGGTCAGGCTTATTCCATGATTCTGGCACTGTATCGTCTTCGCAGTCAGGATTGTGTCAAGTATGCGGTTTCCCGTTTTGTTCTGGGCTTCATAGCATTTGATTTCCTTCTCCATCTGGTCAAGATACGCTGTCTTTTCCTCCTCGGTTGCCGTGGTGCGCAAAATCGCAATCTGATGCTTAAGGTCGTGATACTTCTGGTTTACAAGTGCCACACTCTCCTCCGACAGCTTGTAGTTCTCATATTGCATGCGCAGCGTATTAGACAGGAATTCATTTTCAAGCTTCATCTTCACTTCCTGAAGCTGCATATGATATGCAAAGAGGATGCCGACACCTCCAAGGTCAACCAAAGTCCTTATAATAAATATTTCTCCCGGAAGCTGTCCGCTAAACGGCGTATTCTCAAATACATAGCTCATGTTGCTCATAAGATACACAAAAAGCCCGATAAAAACGCATATTCTTAAGTCTCTTCCTCCGATATTCAATGTAGCATTCTCACTCCTATAGCTTCGCTCAAGAAAATACATTGTCACATAGACTATTCCATATGAACATACCACAAACAAAGTACTCCAAAAAAGATTAAGCTCCACATTCCAGTTTTTAAGCCCATAATAGAACAGCTGCCAGTTAAGTGATGCGGCAAGCTCACCTAATATAAATGCCCTTATGCAAAAATATGCCGCCTTTCTCCGGTCCATCCTGCAGCACAGATAGATGGACAACCATATAAGAAATATCTCAACAGCCATGCAGGGAATAAAAAATACCACGTTAATCTGGTCTGTCAGGCATATAAACGCTGTGAGCACTATAAATATCGCCGCCTGTATTCCGATTATCCCTCGCCTGCTCCTTCTCTTTACATTCATGCTTATATACAGACAGCTGCTGATAAAATAAGCTATTGAATAATAAATTCCCGGCGTGTTGGTGAGATTAACTGCTTCCCTCGGTGTCATTTGCTCACCTCGCTCATATAATTATTGAGCGCATCAAGCAGTGCCTTTTTCCTTGCGCGGCTCACCTGTATCCACACATTGCCTACATTTACATCAAAATCCTGCACAGTCTCCACATATTCAAGGTTGACAATGTAGCATTTATTGCACCGGAAAAAATTCATCCCCTTGAGTGCATCCTCAACCTCAGTGAGAGAGCCCTTAGTCCGGAAATTCTCATCCTTCGTGTGATATACAAGGTCATGGTCCTGAACCTCGATATAAGTCAGCTTTGACACATCGAACTTCTTTACACCGCCTTTTATCGGAACAGTTATATATTTCTTGGTTCTGTGCTTCATTCTCGACAATGCGCGGTCTATCTTCTGTGAAAAAGCATAGTAGCTCACAGGCTTCAACACATAGTCGAGCGCATCTACCATGTAGCCTTTCATGACATATTGCGGCATATTGGTAATAAATATAATCACGACTTCCGAGTCATACTCTCTTATATGCTCTGCCGCCGTCATTCCATCCATGAATGTCATCTCAATATCCATCAATATGATATCATATACTGCCTTGTAATTCTCTACAATCTCATCACCATCCGAAAAAAAAGATATATTGAACTTTTCACCGCACTCATTCTCGTACCTTTTAAGATATTCTGTTAATTCCTTCTGATAGTTATCGTCATCTTCCACCAATGCAATTCGTATCATCTTTCACACTACCTTCTATACGGATTATATTTCCCATTATATAAAAAACAGAGTACCAACGCTATACCATCAATACAGCATCAATACTCTGATTATAACAAATTAATTCTTATGTTAAAAGCCTTTAGGCATTTTTTCTGTTCTCAATTTCCAGCTGCTCCTGCGGAAGCTTTTTCTCGATTGTGAAGAAGAAAATCAGTATCGCACATATCACATATGCTATAGTCTCAACCCAGATATAACTCACAGAGATTGCAGTCTGTGCAGCCTGTGTCTGTCCGAGAACACCGAGCGCAACATCAGCATTCTGATTATATCCGCTTCCCTTTAAAAGTGCACTAAATATTGCATTACATATAGGAGTTCCTGCAACCATTATGGAACTGTAAATTGACATAGTAAGTCCGTCCGTCCTGATATGGCTCTTGTATTCTATGTGGTCTATAACGTCTGCAAGAAGTGCAAGTATCATATAACATGCAGGTGCTGAGCCAAGACACTTGAGAGCTACACCGATTGCCACAGGAACGATACTGCCATTTCCGATAATCGCAATGACACCGCCGACTGCACCGAGAAGCATGCCAAGCATACAGATAATACGCTTTCCGTATTTATTGCAGAGCGGAATTACCGCCACCGCTGCCAC
>ERZ779902.694-NODE-694-length-14133-cov-1.914974_pt1 | contig 14133 bp, 16 predicted proteins | sample MGYA00511350_ERZ779902 | MGnify/ENA primary metagenome ERZ779902 (study PRJEB29588, sample SAMEA2146908) | human gut metagenome | biome: human gut; feature: human-associated habitat; material: faeces | place: Denmark | collected 2008/2010 ...
CTTTGAATCTAGCTGATAATAATTTCATAATCTAAAACCTCCAAATTTATTAATTTTAGGTTCTGGAATAAATAAAAATAAATCAGAGACTGTAATTAAACAGTCTCTGATGTTTTTAAACTTTGAATATATCCATTCATAAAATATGAATAGTTTATATCTATCATAGGGTATGGATGATTATGTAACCACATTGGGAAGAATTCTGATTTACAACTTCTACACTTAAGATATTTAATTCCTAAACCGGTTAGCTCTCTATTTCTATCTATAGACAAACTTAACTGAACAGGTTTATCATTAACTGTATAAGCTTCTACAGATCTATTCTCTCCGCATAATGGACATGTATCTGCCCTATCATAACTAAACGGTCGTATCTTCATCACCCTCTTCGATATCTGTAGTATCATCTTCATCAGTATCCTGATAGAATAATCCTGGATATGCCTTTTCATCAGCAGCTAATAATAAACTGTTGTCAAGAAGATCATATAGAGAAGTTCCTTTCAACAGATCTCTAATAGACTGTATAGTCTGAATGCTGATTTTATCTGTAGTATTATGAATAACAGCTAACATTGCTGTCATCTCAACATCTCCTATTTTACCATCTCCATATATTCTATCAAGAAGTTTTACTATCATGATGGGAGAAGCATAATACATAAGTTTAGCAAATCTTCCCATGTATCTTACTTCGCTCATATTATCATCTAATCCTTTAAGATGATAATTCATTACTCCAGAAATAGCACTACGCAATGAAGATGCAATTGAATAGATAGCTGTTCTAGAATAACCATCTTTGTCTTCTTCCGACATCAGTGCGTCTATATTGATCAGTATCAACTTACTCAATCTTCCATCAAGTGTAAGATATTCAATATATTTGATATTTGGATTGTGATCTGGCGAAGATGCCAAAACCAATACGATATCAGGACCTTCTGACATTTTGATAGTTTTAACTCTAACTATAGTTAGAGGATCGAAGTCATACAGTAAAGATAGCAGGTGAGGAACTCTACCTTTATCTTTCTTCATATATTCAATTTCTTCTTCTGGTCCTCTTTTTAAAATCTCTACGAATCCATTATAAATTTCATTAAACATTGTAACTTTCCTCCATTAATGTATATAATAATATTCTTCCTTTTTCATGTTTCTCTTTTATAGCAGTACTAGCTATCTTTCTCATTATATTTAATATATCATCAATAGTCATTGCTGCTTCTTCTTTATCTAAATCTACAAAGTCTCCAGTATCACCTGTAGTATCTTTAGTAAAAATCGAGTAATACTCATTTCCATATGATGTAGTATACTGAATTTTCATTGTATACTCAGATGCAATTTCTTCTGGAGTTCCTACATTAATTAGATAATCTAATTTTATCATAATACAATCATTATATCTATCCATGTATTTGAAGATATAGTTTATGATTTCATCATTGGTGCGATTAGTGGCATCTCCTTTTTTAAATGAAAGTGTAGGATCTTCACCTAAACTGTATTCAACTGCAATTTCATCGATATTGTTATCTATCGATATATCAGATATCATATGGGATAGATTAAGAATACTTCCATTTCTAGTATATTCATTTATAACTGTACTAAATACTGGTACTGGTATATTATTCATCTTTACATAATAAGCATGAATAATATAGTCACTGCTTCCATAACTGTTTAACATTTTGATAATAATAGATTGATCTTTAGATAGGACTATTTTGATATAGCTCCGACCGGAATCTATTTGAGTTGTATCAAGTGTCTGTAGTAGTTCTAATAGAGTTCTTTCTATTATTGTCACTGCCTGTTCTTTGCTACGAAGCTGTAAGGTTAATTTTTTCATAATTATTTTCTCCTCATACCCAGTAAGATTCGAATCTTACTGGGTATGCTTTTTGTATTTTTATTGATAAAAAGGATTAAAATCCTCAACTATAACTGGTAGAGGTGGTAATACTGGAGCTATATGATAGCATGGACCTTTCTTTTCACAGTTATATTCTGCATGACATTTCACGCATCTTAATCTCTGTTCTACAAAGGATTGCCCTCCGATAGGTAGTCCTTTTGAGTCTATTACTGCCACATATGTTTCTTCTTCAACTAATTCAAGTTTCCCCCTACATACTGGGCATTGGTTTGCTTTTAAAAACTGTATAGGTTTTATTTTTTTCATCTCTATCTCACCTTCCATTCACTTTTATTCATCATGTATGTCATATCTTCAAGATAGCCTTCTGCTACTATTTTAGAATCTGCATATTTAGAATTAGACGGTGTAGATGAGATTTCTGTAAAATCTTGCCATCTTCCTCTTGATCTAACTTTCCCTGGAATGTATGTTTTTCCTAATGAAAGTTCTGCTTCCGATCTTAATTTATATTGCGATTGTGAAAATAAAAAGTATCTATATCTTTTCTTGCTACTTGTAGTTTCAAGCATTTATATTACACCTCTTTCTTTAAAACTTTTCGATTATTGAGATGTCTTTTCATTTTAAAGAAAAATCACTTTTCATATACAAATGGTTTTGTAGATACATTACCAATCTTTGTATAATAAATTTCGCAATCGCAAGATAATAACTGACCTCCGCAAATTGGACAAGTTTCTGAATCACAATCAATATGATGATAACAGCCATATGGAGCTCCACAGTCATGACAAGTTTCGCCTGGAGATATATTGTGGAGATCTTTTGGATCTCCACATTTTATTCTTTTTCTAACTTCTTTACCATCAGTTACAAAGTTATAATCACACGAAACGTGATCTAACATTTCTTGTCCACATGCATTACATTTAGCCATAGTTACACCTCGCTAAACTTTACTGGAGAAATGTCAAGCATTCTTTCATCTACTTGGATAATGAAAGGTACAATTCTTTTCTCCACAATATCAATAGTTTCATCAACAGTCCCTTCTGCTGTATCATCAGGAATAATCCCAATCTCTTTCTGGAATGTAAATACTTCTTTTAACCCTTTCATCTTACGATATTCAAGAAGCATATTTCTTACATCTTCTCTCCAGTTATTAGGTTCACTAAAATCAGAGAAATAATTATCGAATATTGGAGCCATGGGGCATAACATTCCAGACATACCTGGATCGTTAGGTGACGATGAGTCCAAATCGATTCTTCCAAGATGAGATGGATGTACCTGCTTATAACCTTGTGGGATAGCCGAATCTTTTGAATCTCCTAATCCAGATACCCCTTTAAATGTCCATTTAATAGCACTGAAAGCATCCATATCATTTACATTATTCTTACTTGCCATGATTCTATCTCTAGAAATAGCTTTAAGAAGATAATCTGGAAAAGTAAAGATTCTCTTCTCAATTTGAGATACCTGAATCTTATCACCTTCCTCAGAGAATGAAAACATTCCGTTTGATAATTTCAATGCATAGAGAGCTGCAATATATTCTGCAAGTCTTACTCTCTTAGTACCAACATCAAGATTATTTTTCTTTCTCAATTCAGAAAATTCTCTGATAATCCAGATCAATACATGATAAATATCTTTCTTATATTGATCTGGAAGTCTTAATGCTTCTCTTGTAGGAATATCATAGATAGACTCCAATGACTCCAATACAGACATTCCTTTTTCTGGAGTCTTATTACTATAAGACTCACCTAATGATCTTAACCAAAACTCTGTTGTCCAAACCATTTCTGCAGTGAACTCTTTGTTTGTGATACCAAGATATACAGTATACATTAAACTCTGAGCTACTACATCATTATCAAATAAGAATTTTGGTATAGAAATATATACATTGTGCTGCTTAAGCGTATACCAATTATCATTCTTAGGGTCTTCGTTATGGATATATAATTCTGGAACACCGAGAGCATTCATAGAACCAAGTAACCCATATCTTGCAAGAATATATTTCATCACTGGTACACTTTTGTTAAATATAGCAGATTGATAAAAGTTTCCTTTAACTGCAACTGGAGTATTGATAAATTTAAAGTCTGCGTTATATTTATAGATACGTGTTGCCATGAATAATGATTTGAAAGTTACATTCTGGCATTTAGCATTACTATTAGCATTGTTGTAGGTGGAACCATCAACAATCTGATACTTAGGACAATAATAATTCCCAAATATCTTGAAATAATATTTATCCACAAATCGTGGAACCATGATTAATACACGAAGAGTTTTCTCTCCTAAAGATTCTTTTTTTGGATATTTTACTTTGATAAAGTAATCTACTACCAAAAGTCTTATATCAGAATCTTTCAATGCAATATAATCATATCTATTGAAATTTTTATCTTTTGAATCTGATTTTACTTTCTCCTGTTCTCTAAGCATCTTCATCATAGTAGGATAATCATCTACTACAAAGAAGTTCTGCACTTTAAGAGTAAAGTATTTACTTCTTTCACAAGATAAAATAACTTTCTTTAGTTCATTGATGATTTCATCATCTGATCTGTCAAACAATTTATCGTTGAATGGAGTTCTGTTTTTATCATTAAACTCTCTGATAAATTGAAATTGTCCTATGCTGTTGCTCATATTTAAACCTCTCCCTTATTCATCGAAATTCTGCTTTGATGTCAATTCTACTGTAATGCTATTCCCCATAGGATTAGGAACAGTATCGCCTGAATCTGTTGTCTGATCTTCTAATGTCAACGATGCTTTAATATCTAAAGCATTTGCAATTCTAACGATCATCGGTAATGATATATTAGGCTTATTGAAAATCCTTTTATCATTATTATAGTTTGAACCAAATCTAGGTTCATATTTATCCAGATCAATATGCTTCGCAATTACAGCTTGCTTAAGAGCTTTCATTGCTGGGCTATCATCTGGATCTTCTGGTGGAACATAGATATTATCTGGAGATGTAAGAATATCTTTCTCCAGTTCTCTTACCATATTCTGCTTTTCAGCAAACTCTTTATAATTAGCAGCATCTCTATAATCGATCATATTAGATCTGTTATACTGAGCTGCATTGTTCTCATCTGGTCTTCTTACATAATTAAACGGGGCATTTCTTCTAATTACAATACCAGCATCCATACTTGTTGAGGGGATGACTGGATATATCATATCCTGTCCAATATCTACTGCCGTATACCCATTAAGATAAGCATCCTGATGTTTAACATAGTGCTCAATATCCGCAACTTCATATAGTCTTCCATTTATAAGTATCTCACGTTTGTCAACCATTTTGTGTAACCTCCTAAAAAATTAAAGCAGAAGAGGATTTACCCCTTCTGCTTTTTACTATTGTTGATTATTTTTCGCTGCCTGCGTCATCTTTAATCAACGTTTTCATTTCTCCCTTTGGAAGAAGTGAGAATTCTTTCTTACCTTCAACAACTTCAACTGATGCTTCAAAGAATCCATCAAGTTCAATTGTCCAAGAGCCGCCTTCTTCAACAGCCTGCTGATCAAGAGCGTCATAAAGAACGTTAAACATGTATACTGTAAGCTGACTTACAAATGACAGAGATGTCATTGAAATCTTATACAGATCATATGCTCTGTTGCTGATAATCTTCTGAATCTGTTCCTGATCGATTGTATAAATTGCAGTATCTTCTGCAATGTCATCACAATCCCAGCTCCAGAAGTATGTCCAGTTGCCTGCAGATGCTTCGCTTGCATCTTCAGATGGAATGTACTGTACACATGCATAAACTACTTTGTTTCCTTTGAGATCCTGAATAAGGATCGCTACCGGATTTGTTTTGTTTTTCAGAATATTCAACGCATCAGTGATCCCTGCGAATGCTGATTTAAACCAGAATATTGTATCGTCTGGAGTTAACTCCCATCCGATTGATGCACATAATGTGCTGTAGTTCTGTGGTACTGTGCTTTGTTCTAATTTTGTTACGTTTGCCATGATCATGGTCCTCCTTGAAATAAAATATTTTATTTTGTAATATACCATAGTGTATATCAAGTATATAATATACTATTATGATATGGTTTACACTTTTTTAAATTTCTACATCGTCCATCTCTGGTATATATAAACCAGGATGTTCTAGAAATTCTTTTACATCTACTACTTTAACTCCATACTTTAAAGCTTTAGTTACTTTAGTAGAAATATGACCCTTGAACGGTACTAATAGTATTGTCGTCTTCTTTGTAATTCCTGCATCTCCATCGCAATCAATGAATGGAAATTTATTAAGAACTTCAGATAACTGTTTATCTCTGAATCCGGTGAATCTAATCTGGTATTTTTCTTCAGAGTTTCCTATAGGAGTCTCTTTATATAATCTATTAGATATTATATAATCTATATCTTTAATAAAGAAGTCGAACTCTTCACATATAGTTTTTGCAGTGATAGGCCCTACTCCTTTTATATTTGATATAAAATATTCTAAAGAGTTATATACAACTCCAGAAATAGACATAATCGTAAACATATCAGGATTAGCATTTTCCTGAATATATGACATATATAATCTCTCTAGACTAATATTACTGAATATCAACTTCCATTTCTTAGAAGCAATATTAGTAAACCCAAGAGCTCCAATTACCATATAATCAGGTAACGGATTTGTTCTTAATTTGTGAAGCTCTTCGTAGAACTTAACTTTATTTGTAGGTCCAAGTACCGCTAAATCATCTGTAGAACAATTCATGAAATCTTTCAAAGTATATAACCCTAATGTTTCTATTGCTGCTTGAGAGAAATTCTTAACTCCTAACTTACTAAGCATATTAGTAAGTCTCTGATTTTGTCTCTCTTCACAATTCATATTTGGACAATACATTGTTTTACCCCTAGCTGATTCTACAAGTTCTGTTCCGCAACAAGGACAATGAGTTGGAAACATTTCTTCTGGATTTGGTTCTCGTAAATGATTTTGAGTATTTGCATCTATATCAAGTTTATTGACATACGGCATCACATCATTTACATAAGTCACTTCAATCTTATCACCAATGAATAGATTTAGATCTCTAAATCTTTCATATGATGATCCTGTAGACTTAGTATGAATAGATCCAAGAAATTCTATTGGAGTGTAATGAATCATTGGAGTTATTGCTCCGTTCTGTCCTACAGTATAAGTGAATCCGGTAAAGGTAGTTATTCTTTTTAATGGATTAAACTTAACTGCCATGGCATATTGGTTGATAGAGTTCTTTCTTCCTAAAGTATTTACAAGATATGGATCTGTAAATTCAAGCACCACGCCATCATACATGAATCTAGACCATGCTCTAAAATACTCTGCCTCTTCCACGTACTTTTTAATTCTGAATAATAAATTGGTATAGGTATCCTCAATAACAACCCATCTCAAATACTCTCTGTTTGCATAATATTTATTTAGAAATTGTATTTCTGTAACCCTATCAGGTTTAACAACATCTGGGCCAAAATCACATTGCAATGGAACTAGAGTTATAAAATCTCTTAAAGCTCTAGCATCAGATGATCCTAATAATCCAATGATAGCTGTTCTTCCATTGATATAATTCGTACCATATAACTCATTAAGTTTCTTTAAATCATCATATAGTACAATAGCTTCAAATTTCATACCGATAGGTTCAGATAATTCTCTAGCATTAGGGAACTTATAACCTTCGAAGATAGGCGTTAAATCACTAGCTTCGTTTAAATCAGTATCTCCTCTTGTTCTTGCAGATATAATCTCTGTATTTACATCTGCCTCTATAGATACTCCATCATACTTAAGAGTACCAATCATTTGAATTGGAGTATTATAATCAATCAAACCTCTGTTCAATAATGGAACAAAGAAGTCTCTTTCTAATACAGTTACATTCGAATCTTCAAATACCCCTAAATCAATAGCCTGTTTATCTAAAACAAACTTGCACTTCTCAAGAGTACCCACAAGATTAGGATAATTATGAGAAACAGTTCTAACCCTTTTACTTATATAAGAATCTTTTACACCTAATCGTATAAAAGGTTTCTCCATATTAGCTCTTGGGTCAAACGCTCTATTCATATTGAGGATAGATGGATAGAAACTTTCTTCCAATTTAATCATATCCTCAGCAGTCATTCTTGTGAACGGTTTAATAGGTTCATCAGAATCAAGTTTTGGAGAATACTTATCATTCACATTGATAGTATCGATAGGTATCGCTCCTACAGGACAACGATTATAATCTATACGCTGTAACTGTGCAATCAATAAATCATAAACACCATCATCTATCGGTAATACATCAGAATCACTATAATTATACGTGATATTACCAATATAAATAAGATCTGTTAAATCGTCTAATAGTGAACTTGTATTCTTAATAGAATCATCTGGATAATTCAATATTTCCATAGCTCTTTCATTTATAAATTTTAAATTATCATAAGCCGCTGAAAAATTGCCAGACTTTAATTGTTGTAGTATCTCTTTTAAAGATATCATTTTAAACCTCCTTCGAATTTTTACAGGTAGGATATTTTACTATCCTACCTGTATTATTATCAAAGATATAATATATCATATCCGTACTCTTTAGCACATTCATGCTCAATTTTACATCCACGTGCATTCTGGTATCCTTCTACAAATACAACCAAATCACACTTGCTCATTAATTCAATTGATTTAGAAAGACAGTATAACGGATTTGCATCTTTATAAAGATCTTTTTGATATGACTCTGCTATAATAACTTCTTCATCATTAAAAATCTCAGATACTCTATCTACAGCTTTCATTCTTTCATCTAAAATTTGCTGTTCTGTTTTTCCTCTCATGGGTTGACTAATAAATATTTTCATAACGTTACCTCCTATTTATCATCTCTGTAGGTGAATGGTCTATACTTGAAAGGTTTCTTTCTAGCAGCAGCCTCACAAGCAGCCATCCAGTTAAGATAATCTTCCATATTCTGGATAATCTGTTTATCTACTTGTATAAATGGTTTTATACTTGTATCTCTTGTAATAGTGAATGGTTTTCTAGTAAACGGTTTAGTTGTTTTCTTTCTAACCTTTTCAAACTCGAGTTTATACCCGATAGACTTGAGATATGTGTTTAATATTTCTGCACTACGATTACTAGAACGTTCATCAAGTTTAATATCTACCAAATACGGATCATCAATAAACATGTTCTCTACAAGTCGTCTTGCATGTGGTGATACTGAATGAATCATCAGCATTGTGATTACATTTTCAAATCCAATATGACCAAGGTCTCCACATTCCATATCTCCAAAGTTTACAGGAGTAGCTTGATGTGTAGACTTATAATACTTATTAGCTTTATTTCTACTATTCTCATTTCTAAGGTTAGTAGAAGATAATGAAGTAACTGAATGTTTCTCTTCAGCATACTGCTGTAATCTGTACATTGCAATATGACCAACAACTCCAGGTCTTCTTGCTGGTACAAATCTAATCTGTCCAGTAGATGATTCTAATGGCATCATTATTCTTCTCTGAGTTACATAATCAAATGCTTTGTATAACTCTGCAAGCATGTCAAGACTCATTGATTCTGTCATAGGCTGAATAGATAATACAATATTTCCACTATCTACAATAGACTGTAAGAAAATATCTCTTTCTTCACTAGATAACGCATTGATATATTGTACCATATCTTGAGCTTCCTTAGGTGCACAGAATCCCAAGAATTTAATAATTTCCTGAAATGCTTCATTTGTATCAAAGTATCCTAATTTAATTAAGTCAGTAATACATTTACCGACATGAGTAAGTGACATTTCATGCCACTGTCCAATATTCTCACGGTTAATACAAGTTGAACTATTGATAAGGATCTCAATAGGTTCATCTGTAAGAGTCAGCCTTGGCATTTGATCATCTGGAAGTACTTTAGCGATAACACCTTTTCCTCCATATCTATTTGCCAATTTATCCCCTGTAGATGGAATATTCAATTCTTTTACAATAAAGTCGATAACAATACCGCTATAGACTTTCTGATTTCTAAACTGAACTCCATCCAATTCTCTTTTAAAGTTGTAATACATCTTACCTAAATGATAGTCTAAATCAGTGTCGATAAGATTATATTGTTTCTTAAGTCTGTCAATAGTATTAACAAACTCTGTTATAAATCTGATATGATCATTATAACAATATAAGACTTGAGAGTTAGAGTATTTCTCTTTTAAAATCTCAGGATTATTACAATGAATATCCATATCAATAACTATTCCATTTTCACCTGGAGTGTATTTATCATCAGACATAAGAATATTCTGAAGCATACTTACTGACTGAGTGAATAAAGAATCTTCAATCTTCTCTCGTCTTACTGCACATAAAATGCCATTTTTAATAGATTCACCGATCATAGGAAAACTCTTATAATGATCATCATCTCCCATAAGATTAAGAAGGATATCATTATCATTGATATTTACTGTTACTCTCTTATATAATCTTGACGTTAACTTTTGTCTTGCAGATTCTGATAACCAGATACTGTCTTCCATAGTTACATCAGTAGCCACATAAGTTCCAAGTAAGTTTACACTATCCATTGGATTCATACTCTGGTCAAATGCTGTTGATTTTCTCAATAATTCATCTTTTGGAACTTCGTACGAAATATCCAAATTATCAAGAACGGTATTGTCATAAGCATATCCATACGTCTCTGTTGAATGAGTATATTCTTTTCTCTCAATAAAATTGAGTTTATTGTTATGGATATTTCTTAAGATTAAGAAATAATGGTGCTGTGGAGCATCAGCAAACTTAGATACCTTTGCCACAACTTCATAATCAGTATCAGCTTTAATAATAGATGAAGATCTATCTCCATATTCTTGTTCATAACCAGTCATTACAAATGGGACTTCTGGATGAACAAGAGGTAATGATTGTTCCATATGAATAGAAAACATAAGTTTTCTTGATCCAGAATTACAGTCGACAAACGGTTGACATAACCCTTTTCCTAAAATTTCTTCTTTGCTGTTTAATCTCTCCGCATTCTGTTTAATGTCTTGACTGAAATTACTTTCCATTGACGTTTTTCTCCTCTCTGTGTTTATTATGTTTCTGTACATTACTGTCATATATATGGCATAGATACTTATTAGGAATAGGAGAGATGGTACACGGACGACCCGTGTACCAACAAATATACTCCTCTTCTATATATGTAGCCATATCGCAGTATATATTTTTATCAGGCATATACACTATACCTCCTTCAAATATATAATATATCACTAAGCAGCCATTTGAATCTGTGACAAGATCTGTGATGTAAGATCAAATGTATTTTCTTGAGATTCATCAACCCCAGGATCATAGATAAGTTCCTGAAGTGCCTGTAAGCAATATGATATGAATACTTTTCTAAACTCTTCGTTTTCTCTAAGTTTAGTTTTAAGATTCTTCTGAGAGAATTTCAAATCATTTCTATCTCCCAGATACAATCCAATACCTGCGCCATTAACCAACTTCTTAGTCTTCAAGAAGTAGTATAATGATAACTCAGCATCAAAGCCTCCACTGTAATTAAATACTAATGTTGTCTTTTGACCTACAGCTGAAGTTCTTGATTTCAACAATGTAAAGTCTACAAGAGAACCATCAATGCCTAACCCCTCGTCAGATTTCATCTTCGAATGGTCATCAAGTCTAACCAGTAAGTTTGTTACATAAATAGCAGCTCTACCTCCACCTAATCTTTCTCCAGGTTTAAGATATGATAACTGCCCTTGACTCTTAGAAAATGGTGAGATATCTACATTTTCTGTAATATGGTTTACTACAAATAAGATGATATTTGCAGATTTAAGCATTGGAATAATACGTTTAAATACCGTAGTATTAACCTTAGCTGCAGCTGTAACTGACATCTGTCCAGATAATTCTTCTTCCTCTGTATATTTATCTGGTGTAAGCATAGCCAAACTATCAAGAATATATACGGACGGTTCCATCTTATAAATTTTTTCACCGTTAGCAGTATATGCACCTGTATCATATGTAATCTGATCTGCAACTTCCATTTTTAAATCATGAACGTATCTGATACGTTCATAGAAGTTCTCTGCAGTAACACCTGTATTTCTAGGAATCCATCTTTCTTTGAAATCTTCTCCATACATATTCAACAATGCCTGTGCTCTGGTATCAACAATACCACCTTCAACACTATCCATCCAAATACATGAAGATTTAAATGGTCTAATGATATTTCCAGCAGTCTGTACACACCAAGTAGTTTTACCACTACTAGATCTACCGATAACTGTAACCATTGAACCGTCTACAATACCAATGGAATTATATGTAAATTTCATATCATCTTTCTTGACATGAACAACTGTTCCATTCATAAAATCAAATGTAAGAAATCCTGTCGGATATGCAAAATCTGGCTCACTTTCTTTACTCATTCTTGGGTCTTTAATTGCTTTCATTTTGGTTCTAAATAGACTTTCCACTAAACCCATAACAAAAACCTCCTTAATAAATTTTACTATATAGTTTTTACTATAATAAAAAATAACCTGATTGTACCTAAAACCATATAATTAGGAAAAAATAAACCAGGTGCATAAACTGCACCTGGTTATATTTATTTTGTCGTTATATAAACTCCTTCAGTTTTCAACTGATCAATTGCACACAATACTCTCGGGTAATCTTCTTCTGAACAGCTCTCAAGATTCAATCTTAATGGACTGTCAGGGTACCATATTTGTCTGGTCTCTTCAAATCTCACTAATCCTGTCTTGATGTCGGCTATTGGAAGCTCATTCATAATATCAAGCATTGCTAATGTAATCAAACCATAAATTTCACTTGAGTTTGAATTCATATTTTGCGGAGATACTACGTCAAGTAATACTCCAGTAAACAGTGGAAGCACATGCTCAAATAACGCCAAATATATATCGACAATTTTTTGTTCCGATAAAGAAGTTAATGGCTGACTCATAAGAACTTTATTAAGTCTCTTTACATTTAAAACTTCTTTTTCAGATGAATATCTAGCTAATGCTAGAAGAGATGCCATATCCTCGGGAAGAGGAATAGTGCATAATCTTGGTATCTTATCCCTATTGACTGTTTTAGATAATGCCATCAGCAACCCACTGATATATTTATCTCTATCGTTTTCATCAATCATAAGATAGTCAAATGACATCTTATTCAATCGACGTTTTGTTTGAGATGTGATATTTTCTGGCGGAATATTATACATTACCTGAGTCAATGCGATAATAAATTTAGGTTGCATAAATAAATCAATAAAGTCACTCTTCTTATTATTATCTTTAGACTCAAAGATATCTGTAAGAATAGTATCATAATAATCACGGACCAGGATATAAATATCCTGATCGCTAAGATTATCTAATGATTTGATCTTATCTGCAAGCATATCATTTGTTAGTAGCACATTGGCTGAAAAGTCTATTGTTACTGATCCAGTATCTTCTGCTGGTTTGATATACATTTGATCACCTCATTTTATTCGTATTCACTATTAGCTCCATCTGGAACTGATACCATTTTTGTTTTGGTATTTTTAAAGCCTGCTTCTTTTGGGCTTTGCATATTCTTAAAGAAATCAGCTTTACTTACAGTTGATTTTTGTTTGTCTTTCAAATCAAATTTCTTATCAGAAGCATCGATCTGTTTCTCATGAATTGTACTGAAGAACGGGTCATTGTTCTTGTTGACACGATTAACGGTAGCTTCGTAATTCTTATAGATAGCCTCAACTTCATCTGTAGGCATCTGCATACCTGACGCAATGAACGAGATAAACTCTGGCATACTGTTTACTTCATTTTGAATATGCTCAAATTTTTCATATGGCTGACCAAATCTATCGATCACTATATCAGCATAATCAATAAAGTCAGCACTTTCTTCTTTGATATTCATGATAACTCCAAGCCTAGCCATACCTTTAGTATCAATATCTAAAGCTTTGGAGTTATCAAGAGTATCAATAACAGCCTGTCTGAATTGTTCTCTATTTTTGATTTTCTCTGTGAATACACAAGTCTCAATGATCATGTATCCTTCTTCTGTAGAGATCTTCAATAAGTCTGTAGGGTCGATATTGTGTTCTTAATCTCTCAGCTGA
>ERZ779902.707-NODE-707-length-13999-cov-2.512048_pt1 | contig 13999 bp, 10 predicted proteins | sample MGYA00511350_ERZ779902 | MGnify/ENA primary metagenome ERZ779902 (study PRJEB29588, sample SAMEA2146908) | human gut metagenome | biome: human gut; feature: human-associated habitat; material: faeces | place: Denmark | collected 2008/2010 ...
TATCTCTGCCGCATCTTTTCTTTCCATGCCGCGGATGGTTTTCGCCGCAATCAGTCCGTTCATCACCGGCATACGGATATCCATAATCACTGCATCAAACGTATACTCCGGCATTTTTTCAAACAATGCCACAGCTTCTGCACCATTATATGCACATGTTACCTTCATCTGTTTCTTTTCCAGAATCTTCTTTGCAATTTCCATGTTCAGTTTATGATCTTCAACGAGTAAAATTTTCTTTCCCGCAAGGTCTGTCTGCAGCTTTGATGCTGTATAATGCATATGATAATCTTCCCCGCTCATATACGGTGCTTTTAAATGAATTGTAAATGCCGTACCTTTCCCCGGCTCACTCTCTACTGCAATTGTACCGCCAAAGGCTTCTGTATTCATCTTAACAATGGCAAGACCCAGCCCGACACCTGCAAGACTGTCTGTCACAAGCTGGTTCTCCTGTTCAAACGGCTGATACATTTTTCGCTGGAATTCTTTACTCATGCCGCTTCCGGTATCGGTAATCACTGTATCCCATTCAAGAAAACCGTCTTTACGCACAATATTTTTATGCAGAAACGAAACCTTTCCGCCCGCCGGCGTGAACTTGACCGCATTACCGAGCAGATTGAAAAATATACGGTTTAGCTTTGTCTTATCCGTAAAAATAATGTCATTCTGCGGATTTAGATTCGTATAGAAAGTAATATTTTTTTCCCGGCACAGAGGTTCCATCATGGCGCAGACTGCATCGTGCAGTTCAATACACGAATATGGTTCTTTCCTTAATTGCAGTTTTCCGCTTTCCATTTTGGACACATCCAGAATATCACTGATAACCCCCATTAAAAACGTACTCATTGAGCAGATTTTATTCATATAATCTAGTACCTGCGTTTTATTTTCCGGTTCTTCCAGTACCATTTTTGCCATATTGGTAATGACATTCATCGGGGTACGGATATCATGGCTCATATTCGATAAAAATGCTTTTTTGGCATCATTCGCCTTTTTCGCCTGCAATAATGCTGCCTCTAATTCCAGTCTTTTTTCATCTTCAAGGCGGGTTGTATTTGTTACGTCTTTCACAAGCACCAGCAATTTTTCCGTATTCTCGTGAAAATATGAAATATAATACTTATACCAGCACTTCCGTCCCTTTTCATTCCGCAGTTCAAACGTATATTCAAGTTTGTGATCCTTTGTCAATGCGATATTTTTTTTAATCTGTGCAATACTTAATTTCTTTACCGCATCTTCTTTATCACGTACATATCTGCAAAGTTTCTGATTTAAAATTTTATCATATCCCTGTATTTCTTTCATATTCATATATCCGCCCTGTGCCAGCACAAGCCGTATGCTGTGGGTTGGAATATCCACAAGAAAAACATCCAGAAATACTCTTTGAATTGCATAAATACTGACATCACGGAATAATTCAAAATCTTTTAAATACTTCTGTTCTTTTTCTCTTTGCTTAGATACATCTCCACCTACGCCAATTGCACGCACCGGCTCACCCTGTTCATTAAAAAAAACACGGTAAGCAATGTCCATCCATCCCCATTCTCCATTCTGATGAATGGCACGAAATGTCAGGCGCTGATTCTTCCCCTGCTGTACATTGTGATAAAATTCCAGATACGCTTCACAGTCATCCGGATGAATCAATCCAAGCTCTACAAATCCTTCCGGTACATTTTCCTCATATTCGCCAAAACCAACCTGCTGTGTTACCGCCCAGGAGCGGTATAAACGATGCGTTTTAATGTCATAGTCCCAAAACCGGAAATCTGACTGCTGCAATGCCAATTCCAACATCTTTTTCTGCATTCTGGCATCTTCTTCTGCTTTTTTTATCTGATCAATATCGGTCATAATCGTATACAGCAGGATCGAATTTTTCTGCTGTACAAAACGGGCGCGTACACTGACCCACTGATACATACCATTTTTATTCTTAATCCGGTACTCATACGACATGACACGAACCTGTTGTCTTCTTGTTTTAAAATAATTCTGCGTTGTTTTAATATCATCGGGATGGCATAATGCCAACGCATTTTCCCCGATAATCTCCATCAATTCCTTTTTCGTATAACCGGCAAGCGCCGCCGTTTCTTCCGTAATATAAACAGTCCGTATTTTGTCTGTAATTTCATAAATGGCGATTCCGCCTGAAATGGTCAGAATCAGATTGTCCCGCTCACGGATAACTTCTGCGTATTCCGCTTCGGACTGTTTTTCTTTTTCTTCATCGGTAAAAGTAACAACGACTTTTTTGTCCGTGCCGTTGTCCGGCATCATAATTTCATACCCGACACGTGTCCAGCGGCAGGATTCATCTGTCATCTTCATCCGTATCGATATTTCTGCCGATACAATTCCCCTCTCCGGCTTTTCTAAAAACTCCATGGCGGCAAAGGTTTCCTGAACGGAAACCACTTCTTTTACACGTTCTTTTCTCAGCCAGACGGTTTCCATGCCCACCCGGCTGATCCAGTACTTTTCATAACCTGCCGTATGAAAAATTTCTTTTCCATTCTGATCAAGTTCTACAACGACCGTTTTATTCAATGATACCTTCCTTTTCTATAGCATTCTATAATTTTGCTATGGCGCAGACTGTAAGTACATTGTTGTTTACCGTAAATTTTATATTCATTCCCGCAAAAGACACCCCGAATACCCTGTCCGGCGCATGAAGATATCCCGGACGGATATCCTGCTTTAAAAGACCGATAAGCCCTGCCCACTTTTCCGGCGGCACTTCTGCTTTAAGTTCCTCTGGAATCACAACCTGTAACTCGTGATCCATTACCGTATCCGCAAATCCACACACCGCATCTGCATGGCTGTCCGTATATGCCAGATACGGTTTGATATCATACACAGGAGTATGATCCATCATATCCACACCGGATACCATTAAGTACGGTGCATCTTTTCCATCCAGACAGACCTGCTCCAGCCGGACACAGGAAAGTCCGATGGGGTTTGGGCGAAACGGCGAGCGTGTTGCAAACACACCCATGCGCCGGTTGCCGCCCAGCCGCGGCGGTTTGACGTCGGACTCCAGTCATCCCGGATGCTTTCCGAAAACTGCCACAAAATCCAGAGATGGGAATATTCATCCAGCCCGCGGAATGCCTCTTTATTGCGGTATTCCGGTGCAAATTCAATTCTTCCTGTCAATTCACGGACAAGTCCGCTTTGTCTGGGTACACCGAATTTTTCCGGAAAATCCGTTCGGACCCAGCCTATTATTTTCATCTGTTCCATTACTTCTCCGCACTCATCAGCTTTAACGGTGCCGCAAGCAGCAGCGCACCACCGACAATGTTGCCCAGTGTTACGCAAATCATGCTCTTTGCAAGTAACACCGGGTTGATGCTGCCAAACAACAGATACGCAATTGAAAATGTGCCCATATTGGCAACACAGTGTTCAAAACCGGATACAACAAATGCCATAATCACACAGAACATGACAATGAGCTTGCCGCTTTCCGACTTCATACGCGTTCCGGTAAGGACTGCAAGACACACGCAGAAATTACACAGGACACCGCGTAAAAACAGCTGCATCGGCGGCGCTGAAAGCTTTGCCGCTAAAAAGCTGTTGTAATAATCTACTAAAATCTGATGGGATGCACCGCTTTTCACAAATAAAAAGCTTAAAAAAAACGCACCCACAAAATTGCCGATGTAGCTGACCAGCCACACCTTTAAAACCTGTTTCCATGTACAGGTTCCGGCATATGCGCCCATTGCCATTGTCATGTTATTGCCGGTAAAAAGTTCACCACCGATAAAAACAATCAGCACAATCGCAATTGAGAACAAAAATGCTCCTAAAAGCTTGCCAAACTGCGGATAGGTTGAATACAGCACCGCAGCGGATACGTTGGATAAAATCGTTGCAACGACAATAAAAAAGCCTGCCATAATTGCACGGATAAAAAACTTTACAGGATAGTGTTCACAGATGTCTGCCTTTCCTTGTGCGGCACCTGCCATTGTTTCCACATCTTTTGTCAACATTTCTTCTTCCTCTTTTTCTATCCGTATTTACGCTAAAACTTTCTGAATTTTATCACGCATCTGTGCTTCGCCCATCACATGAACGATAGACCATAAATCCGGTGTATTGGCTTTTCCGGTTACTGCAATACGGATAACTTCCGCAATATCGGATACATTGCCCTTGAAAGCTTCAGGATTTGCCTTGTATGCCTTCATATCGGAAGCGTAGCCGTGCTTGTCCGCAATCGCCTTTAACTTGTTAAACCATTCGGAATTGTCGTCTTCATGGTTATACATGGAAAGATACTCGTTCAGAATCGTCTTGACATCTTCCGTATCCATGCGGAATTCATCCTTTTCCTGTGTATCTTCCATATCAAAGAAATAGCCGATCATTTCAAAAATCTGCTTTGCATACATGAAATCTTTTCTTCTGCGCTTCATGCCGATACCCATGTACAGGCGCAGGATTCCAAGCATTTTTTCCTTATCGGCAAACCAGATGTTCTTCTTTTCCGGTTCATTTTCCTCTGCCCAGTCATATAAGAAGTCATAAAGCTCATCCTCTGAAAGCTTTGATAACTCATTTTTACAGATATTATGTAACTTATCCTTATCAAATAATGCGCCGGATGTACTCATCTTATCCAGTGAGAACGGGAATTCGTTGATATCCTTGTCCGGGAACTTTTCATGCCATTCTTCAAAGTTGGAATTGAGCAGTGTCATCAGATAAACCTTCATCGTATACGGATGATAACCGTCTTTTCTGTAGTAATCAAGTGACAGTTCAGGGTCTTTTCTCTTGGATAACTTTCTCTTTCCGCCTGTTTCTTCATCAAACTTCATTAAATGTGCCGTATGGGCATACTTTGGCATCTTAAAGCCCAATACATGGAACAGTTCATAGTGAATCGGTGCTGATGCAAGCCATTCGCCGCCACGGACAACAACCGTTGTACGCATTAAATGGTCATCAATCGCATGGGCAAAATGATAGGTTGGAATCCCGTCTTTCTTTAATAAGACAATATCGTGAATATTTTCAGGAAGTTTTACTTCGCCCTTGATTTCATCGACAAATACGATTTCCTTATCCGGGCTTCCCTGTGAACGAAGTCTTAATACATACGGCTTTCCGGCTTTGATATTGGCTTCGATTTCTTCATCGCTTAAATTGCGGCAGGTTGCATACTTTCCGTAATAACCGGTCAGTTCTTTCGCTTCTTCCTGCTGCTTTCTGACTTCTTCCAGTTCCTCTTCCGTACAGAAGCAAGGATACGCCAGTCCTCGTTCTACAAGGCTTTTTGCATAGACATGATAAATATCTACACGCTGTGTCTGATAATACGGACCGTAGGCATTGCGCTCGTCATCGTCCGGGTAGCCTGCACCCTCATCAAATTCAATATTAAAATAACGCAGTACATTGATAACGGTATCAACCGCACCTTCTACCGTTCTTTTGGCATCTGTATCTTCAATTCTTAAATAAAACTTACCACCGTTTCTATGTGCAAGACGTTCATCCGTCAATGCACTATAGAGATTTCCCAGATGAATAAATCCCGTCGGACTCGGTGCGAGTCTTGTTACCTCCGCTTTATTTGGCAGTTTTCTATAAGGGTACTTCTCCTCATAGTATTCCGGTGTTTTGGTTACATCGGGAAATAATAATTCAGCAAGTTTTTGATTATCCATTTTTTCCTCCATTATGCTAAAATACATCTTTTTTCACACTTATATAGTTTATTGCATTTAATGTAAAAAATCAAGTTTATTCCAGCATACTGTTCATTCTCTCCATCTTTTCTTCTGCTTCGTAAATCAGACGGCTGCATTCGGTTAATTCCTCTCTGAATTCCGAATAATCCCCCTGATATTCGCCTTTGCTGTTAATCGCTTTATAGCTGATATCATGTTCTAAGCTTGCCCACAAATCCATAGCCATTGTCCGAATCTGAATCTCAACCGGAACCATCTGCTTTTTATTCATAAAAAAGACCGGCACACGGATAATGAGATGATAACGGCGGTAGCCGTTTTCCTTCGGATGTTCGATATAATCTTTGACTTTCATAACTTCAATGTCGTCCTGCGCCAGAATTCTGTCACGTATAAAATATACATCTTTAATATACGGACAGACAATTCTTACACCCGCGATGTCGTAAATGTTATTGCACGCCGCACCAATCGTCAAATCCAGATTTTTCTTCTGTAATTTTCCCAGAATACTGCCCGCAGATTTCAAACGGGTATCAATATGATGCACCGGACAGCGCACATTTTTATAGCGCGACTCATCTTTGATAATTTCAATCCGCGCCGTTGTCACATTCATTGCCGCATTGTACATTCTTAAAATCGGCTCGATGACTTTCCGGAATTCTTCCGAAATATCTGCCACGCGCACCATACTACCGTTATAGACCAGACCGGTTTCGATTTCTTCTATAGTCAGTGCATCGTTTTGCACCACCTCAAGCTGGGTCGGCTCTATCCGCTGTGTTTCTATATTTTCTATGTTTTTTGTAACATCTGTCTGTACTTCTTTTTCCATATCCTTCACCGCTTTGTATGTAGTTTATATGGTAAGTATAACACCGGGGGGTATAAAATACTATTAAAAGGGGGTTAATATTGATAAAACTTTTAAACAAATAATTGACAAATACACTTTATATACCTGATACATGCTTTGCGCAGTTATAACGCTCGTTATCAACATTAAACAACGCAAAAAGAAGCGCCCTCGTCCTGTCAGATGATGCGCTATTTTCTGTAGAATATTATCCCGCCGTCGGCTAGGTTTCATCTAGTCGATAGCTCTCTTGTTAAATATGTTATACCGTCCGGTTAAAAATGTGTCAATACTCATTAAAATATTTTCATGCTAAAAATCATATAACAGGCAATATGTCAGCGAATTCAGCCATGTTTTTTCATTTTTCCGATACACTGATAAAGAATTGACAACACAGGAATTAACAGTCACTTTTTCAAATTCGGTATCCGTCTTTTGATAAAAATGCCCGGTCTGGCTGATAACATAATAATCCTGTCCTGTCTTTCCCAGATAAATCATGACATGTCCAGGAAAGCCCAGTACCGCACCCGGACGCAGACGGGTCAGAATCTGCTCTTTTTCTTCTTTGGAATACGATGTCAAATCCATAAAAATATCCAGTCCCTTAAGACTTTGCAGCCCCGTTGTGTCTTTGGGCAGGCAGATACCAAAGCACGCAAAAATATCGTGTACCATCATGGAGCAATCCCTCGAGTCCAGACTGCCGCCCCAGCCATAGACTTCACCCAGCATTGAAAAAGTCAGTTTCAGAATATTTTCTGCCGTGCACGGTAAAAAGCCGCAAACCGCTCCCGCCGCCTGTGTCAGCTGTATCGCTCTTTCTTCATACTGACCGTTTTGATTTTTTACCGGAAATAATGCGGCAATATTTCCATTATAGGGAATTCCCGCAAATTCTTTTTCATTACATTTTTTCAATATTGTTCCCATATAAAGCGGTATCTGTGATACACACTTATCTTTTGGATTACACTCTGTCCTCCAGCGGCTTGCCGTAATCACATAAAAATCCGGTTGTCGTCCATTTCTTTGCTGTATGTCACAGTCACTGCCACCGCAATCCGCAATACAGTCTTTGCGTACCCAGCCTGCGGCATTACGTGCATACAAATAGTACCATTCTTTACACAAGCTTTCGCGCACAATCACTACCGGCTCATTGGGCAATAACACCGTAATTTGATTGTCCCCATCTTTTTCTGTCCAATCACACGGACTTTCCTGCCATGCACCCAGCTTCTTTTTTACATCTGCACGGCTGATACAGATTCCCGGCCAAACCGCGGGTGAATATTCTTTTACTATTTCTTTAATATCAAACATATCTCCCGTTTCAAGACACCTGCAATAAATCTGCCGATTTAACCGCTCTATTTCTTCCTTCGTGTAAATCAGCCGGTCTTTTTCCTGCATTTTGTCAAGCCAGTACATCACATCTGTTATTGACATGTTTATTCGTTCATCTGTACCCTGTTTATCTGCAATCTGCACTATACCCATCTGCTCATTTTTACAATCTGCCATAAAAAAATCCTCCCATGCGTCTGACAGCGTTTCATCTGTTTTAACGTATGGGAGGATTTTTATTTTTATGTCTGTTTTACTGTTTTGTTTCCTTCCCAGCCCCATAAGCCACATTCTTTTCACGAATCTGGGATACGAGCTGGCGTCTGTACGCGCGACACCCGAATTCGTTCCAGTATTTTTTCTGTTCCAACTTGATAACTTCAAAGCGCGTTTCCAGAATATCGGATTTGTAGCTGGTCTGCGGTGCTTCGCCCGGATAAAATACCGTAATTGAATCTTCATATCCCGCATGAAGTCCGTATTTATGAGCAAAAGCTTCTGATTCCGCTTTCTCTACAAACATAATGTGCGCATAATAGCCAACCAGATAAGAAAAATAATCCACGTCAAATTTTTCCGTCCATTCCTTGTCTGCTGCCATAAAGACAATCACCGGAAACTTTCTGTCCGGATTGGCAATCAGGCTGTCCATTTCCGCCGCATTTTCCGTATCAACATGATGAACACTCTCGCGGAGCCGTACCACATCACAGATTCCGATATTGTCCGCAATTTCACCATAAAAATTCGGTCTGGAAAATAAAATATTTTCATTATCCCGGTACCGTTCCTTTGGCTCTGCATATTCATTCAGCACCGTAAAAAGCAGTCCTTTTTCGTCTTTTTTGACAACCGCCTCTGAAATCCAGATACGGGAAGATATTCTAGTATCAAAATGCGTGGTATATTCTTTAAAATAGCATTTTTCCTCATCATAGTCAACCAGCACACTGTATCCCGGCGTACTGCCGCTGTAACCGGCAACCTGCTCCGGTATATCAGAAAAGACCTCATTAAAGCGGGACTTTACCCATGAATAAATGTATCCTGCCGCCTTGCGGAACGCGTCTTCTGTCTTTAAATTAGCCGTTTCTATGTATGTCTGTGCCTGAAAAACTTTATATCTTCCCAGTGTCTTAAACGGTTCAAAACGCTTGCGCCTGCCGCTGTTTTCCGTTTCCTGATGAGCTGCCCTGTCGCGCTTTGCAAAAACTTCCTTCAACCGCTCATCATTCGGGCCGATCTGATTGACAATACGGATAATATTATTAACATTTAACTGCACACCCTTATCCGATGTATTATTCCAAAGCTGTGCAATTGTTTTTCCGCGGTCAAAACGGTAAAACTGCTTTGCAAGCTCCGTATCTCTGTTTAAAATTTCTTCAATTTCAGGATACATCGGCGTATTGTCCAGTTTCAGCCTGTAATGGCATCGTATCATGTCGCACCACAGCTTATCCTTATAGTGCTGGTGTCCCAGATCCTCTAGCAGCTGTACAATAGAATCATCGCACAGCTCCAGTGTTGCCAGAATACTGTTCATCTTGCGTGCCAGCGCTTCATTACCGATACCGAATGCCGAACCTTTATAGCGCAGATCATGTTCAATCTCGTGCCACCCTTCAAAGGAGTTGGTTCTGACCTGTACTTCAAAAGTACTGTCAACATAATCTGCCAGTGACGGATTGACAATCGTCTTGCTTAAATATGCCGGCAGCTTAAAAATTCCGTTGACCTTCATTGCCTTAAACTCATATTCATTGTTTTCCGTGGTTTCCCACTTGCCGGGCTCGACAAACAGCGTATCCAGCAGCCTCATACAGATTTCCAGATCATCACTGAAATACAGCATAATCCGGATTCCGATTAAATCCTGCATTTTCTTATCTTCGTTTTCCGTGCCTTTCCGCCGGTAATCCTTAAATATCAGCTTGTTGACCATCGAATCTACCGCTTTAACACGATATGCCACTCTGTAATAAAACCCCGCCTTTTGTAACTTTTCTTCCAGAATACTCAGCAAATCTACTTTCACAATATCAGGTACAACAATTTTTTCAACATTTTCTTTGGTAAACAGCGGGTTTATTTTCTTATTATCCATACTAATCCCCATTCCACAGGCATTTTAATACCGGAGGAGTCGCAAACCGAATTTATTCAGTTCTGCGATAAAAAGCGGCTTTATGGTGCCTGCGACACAAAGCACAACGTCAAGTTACACGCCCCCGTTTATTTATAACGAATATTTTACACCAAAATCGCATCGGTTTCCGGAACAATTGTCAGATCACGATAATTACACGAATCATTTAGGTCTATTTCTTCCCCATCCCACAGCCTGATTAACGGTCGCAGCGGATTCCATTTATTTGCCGCCACAATGCCTTCTCTGCCGTCTGAGAGCATCACTTCCGTCCCGAACGGATAGATTGCCACAGACTGAATAAACGCCTCTACCACATCTCTGTCAAAAAATCTGCCGCATCCGCCCATCAGATACTCAACTGCTTCCGAACGTGCATAAGGTACTTTATACGGTCTTTTGGATGTCAGTGCATCAAACACATCCGCTACGTGAATGATTTTTGCATAAATGTAAATATCATCACCTACGAATCCATTCGGATACCCGCTGCCGTCTTCATTTTCATGATGGGACAGAATCCCGGCACGGATTGTTGAACTAATATCCATGCGCTGCCGCAGAAAATCAAAAGCTATCTGCGGATGCTGCCTGATATGTTCGTACTCACTCTCCGTTAACGGTCCGGGCTTATTTAAAATTTCCGGATTTAACATCAGTTTACCAATATCATGCAGCATGGCGGAAATACTGACCTCTTTTAATTTTTTCTTATTAAACCCTAAATTGAGCGCAATGACTGTACTCATGACCGCCACATTGACAGAATGACGGTACGTATAATCATCAAACATTCTTAAATCAATCATATCCAGACGGATTGGCGGCCGTGACAGAATCTGTTCCACAATCCGTTCCGCAACTTTCATGCAGGCATCCAGATCACCACGCTGCAAGGCTTCTACCCCTTCATTGCGCAGTTCCTGTGTAACGATATCCTGTACTTCAATGTCTTTTGCCAGTTCATCTTCCACATAAAAACCCGGCAGTCCCCGCGCTTTTAATTTTCTGATATAATCCCTGGTCATAATGGTACCTGTTGCCAGCAGTACTCTGTTAATACTGTCATATATGGGCATTGCCAGTACCATGTTATCCTTTGCCTTTTCTATCGCAACATAACGCATAAACTATAAACTTCCCCCTTGTATCTTTTAAAACGTATATGTAATCCGCGCCTTTAGCAGCTGTTTTATATCCTCTGTTGTAAATGATGCTTCTGCCGCATGGTACAGAAATTCTTTTATCTGCGTATCCCCAAATGCAAATGTATCTGCAAGCAGCTGATATTCGTGCTGTATGCAGGTATCCGATACCGTCATATTATCGGTGTTAATTGTCACTGCCACTCCAGCATCCATTAACTGACGGATGGGATACTGTCCAATGAAATCGACAACTTTCGTATTTAAGTTACTGGTCGGACATAATTCCAGTGTAATGTGATGTTCTTTTAACAGTTCCATCGTTTCCGCATCATATGCGGCACGAATTCCGTGTCCGATACGCGCAGCACCCATTGCCACTGCTGCACGGATACTCTCTGTACCTGCTGCCTCACCTGCATGAATCGTAACCGGTATGCGTAACTGCTTTGCATAGGCAAATAAATCCGCATACTGCTCTGTCGGATACAATGCCTCCGCTCCGGCAAGGTCTACTGCACACACACCGCTTCCCAGATGTCTTGCAGCTTCTTCAACCGTAATTTTATTTTGCTGTCCATTGTCACTGCCACGCATACAGCATAAAATAATACCCGCGTGAATACTCTCCGGCTTCACACCTGCCACACTGTAAAGCCCCGCTTTCACTGCTTCAATCACTTCATTCTGACTCATCCCTTTCTGTGTATGAAGCTGTGGTGCGAAACGGACCTCACAATACTGCACACCCTGCCCTTCTAATTCAGTCAGCAGATCGTGCATACATTTTTCAAGTGCCTCCGGTGTCTGCATCAGCGTCAGCGGAAATTCAAACTTTGTCAGATACTCATTCAAATCCCGGCAGCCTGCAGGCACGGAGAGTTTTTTCTTTAATTCCCCGTCTGTCATCTGCAGTGTGATTCCTTGCTGCTCTGCCAGTTCCTTTACCGTATGCAATGGCAGAGAGCCGTCTAAATGCAGATGCAAATCTATTAAACAGTTTAAATTTTGTATATTCATCTTTATAATTTACCATTTTTTTATCATAAAAACAATTCCTTCCGCCCATAAAATTGTAAATATCATTATAAATTTGCCTATTTGTTGTTTTTATGATATACTAATAACATCAAATTAATCGGTTTTTAAATGGAGAAATTATTATGGCAATACATGAATCTGCGGAAAATTATCTTGAAACTATTTTAATGCTCAGCAAGGAACGTCCTGTTGTACGTGCTGTTGATATTGCAAATGAACTGGACTTTAAAAAATCCAGCGTCAGCATTGCAATGAAAAATTTAAGAGAGGCGAATCACATCACGGTCACAAAAGAAGGCTACATTTACCTGACAGAATCCGGTCAGAAAATCGCCGAAACCATTTATGAACGCCATCAGTTATTATCTTCGTGGCTGACAACACTGGGTGTTGACCCAAAGGTTGCGGAAGATGATGCCTGCAGGATTGAACACGTTATCAGTCCGGAAAGCTTTGAAGCGATTAAAAAGCATGTCAACCGGCATTAGACTTTTAATTTTTTATTACAAATAACAAAACAGGCATACATGTCAGAAACCGAAATGCTCTTGACATATATGCCTGTCTTTTTTATGCTTTTTATTCTATCTATTTTTATCCAGCCTGCATTTATCCTGCATTTTATTTTGCGTAATCCTTGTAATCGGCAGTATGCAGGATTTCTTCGGCATGTGCAATCTCCTCTTTTGTCGGCGGCATTACATCGCCAAGTTCGTATGGAATTCCTAAGTTTTCCCACTTAAATACACCCAGTGTATGATATGGCAGGATTTCAAAACGTTCTACCGTCTTTAACGAGCCGACAAAATCTCTTAACTTTTCTAAATCTGCATCATCTGTTGTAATTCCCGGTACTAATACATGACGAATCCACATTGCCTTTCCGTTGTCTGATAAATACTGTGCCAGATCTAAGATATTGCTGTTTGTCCAACCCGTCAGTTTCTTGTGTTTTTCATCATCAATCTGCTTAATATCGAGCATAAAAAGGTCTGTCACCTTCATGAGTTCATTAAATTTGCTAAAGAACGGTTCTTCTCTTGTAAAAGGATTGCCGGACGTATCCAGTGTCGTATGCACGCCCTTTTCCTTTGCCAGCTTAAACAGCGCAATCACAAAATCAATCTGTAACAGTGCTTCTCCGCCACTGACTGTAATACCGCCGTTCTTTTTCCAGTAGTTGCGGTAACGGTATGCTTTGTCAAAAACTTCCTTTGCCGTCAGTTCTTCTCCGCCTTCCATTGCCCATGTTTCCGGGTTGTGGCAGTATTTACAGCGCATGTGGCAACCCTGTAAAAATACAATATAGCGCACACCCGGTCCGTCTACCGAGCCGAAGCTCTCTACAGAATGTATTTTCCCTTTAATTTCCTGTGTATATTCCATTTTTTAATTTCCTTTCTTGTTTTCTATCTCTTATCCATTAGTCTCTCTTATTTTTTCTGTGATATTCTACTTTTGACACTCTTATCATTATATAAAGCTATCCCGCTAAATTCAAGCCGCTTTTTGCACATTTTGCGCAAATGCACGTTTTCTTACAATATAATAAGCGGATGTCATGACAATGCCTGTCACGACCCATGAAATCGGATAAATAATCACCAGTACCCAGAATTCATGCACGGCACGGCAAACCGTTGAAACCCAGATTAACCGCAGGACACAGGAACCTAAAAATGTGATGACTGCCGGTGTCAGTGAA